>Ga0105349_10000252_pt1 | contig 20127 bp, 17 predicted proteins | sample EN1Hudseemescosm_FD_83661 | JGI IMG/M metagenome (GOLD analysis project Ga0105349, IMG submission 83661) | Methane-oxidizing microbial communities from mesocosms in the Hudson Canyon - EN1B Hudson Canyon | ecosystem: Environmental > Aquatic > Marine > Cold seeps | place: Hudson Canyon...
ATCTGCTGTTTTGATTACATCTAAATTATGCTCAATAATAACAATAGTATTTTCACGTTCACGCAAACGATTAATCACCGCCAATAATTGTTTAATATCATGAAAATGTAGGCCTGTTGTAGGTTCATCTAAAATATAAAGCGTTTGACCAGTATCAGTTTTAGATAATTCTTTGGCTAATTTAATTCGCTGAGCTTCACCACCAGACAAGGTAGTGGCATTTTGCCCTAAAGTAATATATGACAAACCAACATCCATCAATGTTTGTAATTTTTGCTTAATTTTTGGCATTGGCTCAAAAAATTCTACTGCATCCTCAACCGTCATTTCTAAAACTTGTGCAATTGTTTTTCCTTTATAGAAAATATCCAAAGTTTCACGATTATATCGATGCCCATTACACACATCACAGGGTACGTAAATATCTGGTAGAAAATGCATCTCTACTTTGATTAATCCGTCGCCTTTACAAGCCTCGCAACGTCCACCTTTAACGTTAAAACTAAAACGTCCAGACTTATAACCACGTGAACGCGCCTCTAAAGTCTGGGAGAATAAATCACGAACTAATGAGAATACACCTGTATAGGTAGCTGGGTTTGAACGTGGCGTACGGCCAATCGGACTTTGGTCAATATTAACCACTTTGTCAAAATACCCAAGCCCTTCAACAGAGGTGTGAGGAGCGGGTGTTGTTTGCGCTCGATTCAATTCTCTAGCGGCTAAAGAGTACAGCGTGTCATTAATCAGTGTGGATTTTCCAGAGCCCGACACACCAGTAATACAGGTGAGCACTCCCACTGGAATTGATAAGTCGACTTGATCAAGATTATTGCCTGAGGCGCCTTGAATTTTTAACCAGTTTTGAGCGGTCTTTCTCTCATTTGGAATCTCAATACTCTGACGACCACTAATATAATCACCTGTGAGTGATTTAGGATTATCACTAACTTCTTGAGGCGTACCACAAGCAATAATTTCACCACCATGCACACCTGCGCCCGGACCAATGTCAATCACATAATCTGCTTGCTTAATCGCATCTTCATCGTGCTCTACCACAATCACAGTATTGCCAATATCTCGCAGGTAAGTTAATGTATTTAATAACTTTTCATTGTCTCTTTGATGAAGCCCAATAGAAGGCTCATCCAATACATACAATACACCCATTAAACCTGCACCTATTTGACTAGCTAGGCGAATGCGTTGCGCCTCACCACCGGACAAAGTGCTAGAACGGCGCTCTAAACTTAAATATTCCAAACCCACATTAATCAAGAATTCTAAACGTTGAATGATTTCTTTTAAAACCTTGTCTGCAATCTTTCCACGTGCACCCTCAAGTTTTAAGTCTTTAAAAAATTCATAAATATTGGCAATAGAAAGCTTAGTGATATTAGATAAATTGTAATCACCAATAAACACGTTTCTGGCCGACTCGTTTAGTCGATCACCTTCACAACTATTACAATCCTTTGTTACCACGTAGCGTGATAACTCTTCACGAACAGATCGAATTTCACTTTCTTTATAACGTCGCATCATTCTTGGAATGACACCATCAAATGGCTTGGCTTTATTTGCCCAACCTTTGCGCCCCTTGATTTTTGAAAAATCAATCTCATTCTCACCACTGCCATACAAAACAATGTGTTTATGCTCATCACTCAATAATTCATAAGGAGTGTCAATACTAAAACCGTAATATTGTCCTACTAGTATTAATATTTGATAAAAATAAGCGTTCGATCGACCCCAACCATAAATTGCACCATCGGCCAAACTAAGTTCAGGATTAGCCACAACTTTGCCTTCATCAAAAACATCCTTAACACCCAATCCGTCACAACTTGGACAAGCGCCCACTGGGTTATTAAATGAAAATAATCTTGGTTCTAACTCTTCTAACGAATACCCGCACTCAATACAAGAAAACTTAGCCGAAAATACCAATTCACCTTGTTCTGACTCTTCTTCCATTGGTACAACACGTACCAAGCCCGCACTTAAATTAAGCGCCACTTCTAAAGATTCGGACAAACGAGAGGTAATGTCTTTTCTAACTTTAAGACGGTCAACGACAATTTCAATAGTGTGATGTGTTTTGCCATCAAGCTCACTCATGTCATCTAAGTACATAATTTCCCCATCAACGCGTGCACGTAAAAAACCTTGGTGAGACAACTCATCCAGCATCTTTGTATGGCTACCCTTACGATTTTGTACCACAGGCGAAAGCAGCATAACTTTTTCACCTTCGGGTAATGTCATGATGCTATCCACCATCTGCGAAATAGTTTGTGAAACTAGGTCAATTTTATGTTCCGGACATTTTGGTAGTCCAGCACGAGCAAATAACAATCTTAAATAATCATAGATTTCAGTAATAGTACCAACGGTTGAACGCGGATTATGCGAAGTGGCCTTTTGTTCGATAGAAATAGCAGGAGATAAGCCCTCAATATGATCCACATCAGGTTTTTCCATTAAGGATAAAAATTGACGCGCATAAGCTGACAAAGATTCAACATAACGGCGCTGACCTTCGGCATAAATTGTATCAAAAGCTAGTGATGACTTACCCGAACCAGATAGCCCAGTAATGACGACCAATTTATTTCTAGGTATGTTTATATCGATATTTTTTAAGTTGTGGACTCTAGCGCCACGAATACTAATCTGATCCATTCTAATGCTTTTGAAAATATGTCGGACAAAGGGTTAATTATAACGCTCATGCAATGTAAAATCATCAATAATTTAACGATTCTGTTAAGAATGAGTAAATATAAACGTATCTTATTAAAACTCAGTGGCGAGGCTTTGGCTAGCACTGAAAATACTGTCGATCCAGACACGCTTAGTAAAGTTGTAAACATTATTCAATCTGCACTTGATCAAAAAGTCGAAGTAGGTATTGTTATTGGTGGTGGTAATATTTTTAGAGGAGCTGCACTTGCCGAGGCTGGTATGAACCGTGTAACCGGTGATCATATGGGTATGTTAGCCACCGTGATCAACGCATTAGCAATTTCAGATGCTTGTCATCGATCCAATATTGAGGCTATGGTAATGTCTGGCTTCCCTATTGGTGGTGGTGTTTGTGACCCAGTTGATCACAACAAAGCCAAGCAGGCACTTAGCGAAGGCAAAGTTGTCATCTTTTCAGCAGGTACGGGTAGCCCATGTTTTACAACTGATACAGGAGCTGTACTACGAGGTATTGAAATTGGTGCTGATGTTGTCTTTAAAGCCACTAAAGTAGACGGTGTTTATACCGATGATCCAATAAAAAACCCTAATGCGACCCGTTACGAAACACTCAGTTTTGATGAAGCAATTGAAAAAAACTTACAAATTATGGATACAGCTGCATTTGCCTTGTGTCGTGAGCACAAATTAGAAATATGCGTATTCAGTATGCTTGAAGACTCAAATACTTTAGCTAATATTTTAGAAGGAAAACCATTTGGTACCATTGTGGGTCAATAATAATCAAAGGAAAAGATATGTTAAATGAAATTCAACAAGACGCTAACGACCGCATGAATAAGACTGTGGCATCATTAGAAAATGCTTTTAGTAAAATTCGTGCAGGCCGTGCTCATCCTTCATTACTCGAACAGATCCAAGTTGATTATTACGGCTCGATGGTTCCTATCTCACAAGTGGCCAATATCAGTGCTGAAGATTCTCGCACCCTTAAAGTATCTCCATGGGAAAAAGATATGGTTTCTGTTGTTGAAAAAGCGATCATGACATCTGATCTTGGCCTTAACCCACAAACAGTAGGCCAAGTAATGCGTATCCCACTACCACCTTTGACTGAAGAACGTCGTCGTGAATTAGTGCGCATAGTCAAAGATGAAGCCGAACAAACCAAAGTTGCGATTCGTAATATTCGACGTGATGCTAATTCTGATTTTAAAGAGCTATTAAAAGAAAAAGAGATTTCAGAAGATGAGGCGCGTAAAGCAGAAGACAGTATTCAAAAAATCACTGATGATCATGTAAAGTCAATCGATAATAAACTCAATGAAAAAGAAAACGCTTTGCTTGAAATCTAAACTGGGTAATTAATACATAAAAAAGCCCGCAATGCGGGCTTTTTTATTGTCTTATCTTTATTTACTTTCCGTATGATTCAACACAAGAAAAATAATTCGACCATCGACCATCAGTGAATGAAGTTCCTAATGTGTCAATTGGTCCAATATTATATAAATAATCACCCATTAAAGCTTCCTTGAAAAGTTCAATATTGTATTCTGACAAATCTAACGTCACCTTGCAAGATTCATGTGCAGCAGTAGTAATTGCTGTACCAGAAGTTGTTCTTCCGATAGTTGCATCGGCGGGGTTAGTTAATGTCATTGTATTAGCATTTTGATCACCAACAACAATCTGCTCTGCCACTGGTGCTAATGTGTCAAATGATTCTACAGGACCCATATCACGGTCATCACCACCTGCCATTACATTGGTTGTCAAGGCAAAAGCCGCTACAAAACTCAAAGTACTTTTCATCATTATTTGTATCTCCAAAAAGGTTAAAATTTAATTTATCTTTGATTATTATAACTGGTTATTTTTTTACTGTAAATGTTTATGCTTAACGATTTTTTAAAACATTGTTTTGAATCAAAATTATCCAAAATATGCGAAGATTTAATCAAATCTTCCACGCAAGCATTGTCTGTCAATAACGGTAATATTCCAAAATGGGGAAAAGCGATTGAATCCATTAAAACCCAGCCACAAGGGGAAGTCAAATATGTCGCACCTTATTTAAAAACCAACTCAAAAAATATTAACAGAGAACAACTAGAGTCTTCTTTAAAGCAACTAATGCCATGGCGAAAAGGCCCTTATCAAATTGGTGATTTACAGTTGGATAGTGAATGGCGTGGCGATATGAAATGGGATAGAGTAACCTCTAACATTAAGCCACTAAAAGGTAAAACCGTGCTTGATGTTGGCTCTGGCAATGGTTACTTTACTTATCTTATGGCATTATCAGGTGCTGAAATAGCGCTTGGCATTGAGCCTTTTTTGCTATTTAATTATCAATTTCAAGCCATACGCTCATTGATTAACAACCCGCCCAACGCATTTATATTGCCATTAAAGTTAGAACAAATACCTAATGAAACTGTATTTGATACCGTATTTTCTATGGGTGTACTCTATCACCAAAAAGACCACATGGTGCATTTACAACAACTTAAAAATGTAATGACTATGGGTGGTGAACTTATTCTAGAAACGCTTGTTATTGATGCAATACATGGTGAGAAGATAATCCCTAAAGATCGCTACGCCAGAATGCGTAATGTTTGGTGTTTACCATCAACGAATACATTGCACAGTTGGTTAGAACAAACTGGCTTTCGCGACATCAAATTAGTTGATGTTACCAAAACCACGCCTGAAGAACAACGAGCTACACATTGGATTGGAAATAACACTCAATCACTTCAAGATTTTCTCGACCCTAATGATGACAATCTAACCATTGAAGGCTTACCTGCACCAAAACGTGCAATTTTTGTCTGTCAAAAGTAAGCGGTGCTACAGGTATAATTACCCACATGATTCTTCGTCTGTTTTTTATTTTCTTTTTATTAAGTGTTAATAGCTTTGCATCACCTAATATTGTCGTTAGCATTAAGCCAATTCACTCTATTGTAAGTCACCTAACTCAGGGCATTACCACACCAAGTCTACTATTAGAAAATCAACAATCTGCACATCACTTCCACCTCAAACCTTCGCAATTGTCTTTATTAAACCAAGCAGATCTAGTTGTCTCTATGCATCCTGATTTTGAAACAGGGTTAAGTAAAGCCTTAAGTAGTATTGATAGCAATAAACAATTCCTCGTTAATGGCCAAGTTTCCAATCATCATAGTTGGCTGGACATTAGCCTTATGCAAAACTTTGCAAAGTTACTTGCCGATAAACTGAATAAAATTGATAAAAACAACACGGCTATCTATCAAAATAACTTAGGTAAGGTTGATCAAAAATTAGAACAGCTTAAACACACCATTGATCAACAGCTGTCTAAAGTTAAAACGGCGCCAATTGCCACATTCTCAAATACGTTTGAATATTTTATCAAATCCAATCACCTTCGAAAATCAACCACAGTTACTCGCTCACATGGGGACAGACTCAGCATTCAAAAAATACTCAAAGCCAAGCAGGCTATGCAAGCCAAACAAACAAAATGTTTGCTTAGCACCATAGAAATACCCAGTAAACGTATCAATGTACTGATCGAAGGTCTAGATATCAACACAGCCAGTATCGACATCATGGGTTACCAGTTAAACAAAGGTGCCCTCCATTATTTTGATTTAATACATTACATTACCAACAAGGTTGAGCAGTGTCTTCAATAAAGTCAGCCTTCAATAAAGCATCAAACCAATATGATGCACACGCTTTACTGCAAAAGGAAATCGCTATCCGTCTTAATGCAAAACTAGATGTTATTGCTGGCAACTCTGAAGTCATTGTTGATTTGGGTGCAGGTACAGGATTGCTTAGCCAACAACTATCTAAACGTTTTCCAGATTCGCAACTCGTTTGCCTGGACTTTGCTCAAACCTCTTTAAAAAATAACCCTTCAAAAAATAGATTATGTGGCGATGCCTATCAGTTACCGCTGGCTGACAATAGTGTTGATATGATTATTTCTAGTTTGATGATGCAGTGGTGTCCCGATCTTAATCAACTATTCTCAGAATGTCATAGAGTGCTTAAAAATGATGGATTAATTTTATTCTCTACCTTTGGTCCAGACACGCTTAAAGAGCTAAAGAAGAGCTGGTCAGTAGTTGATAGTGATACTCACGTAAATACTTTTACGGATATGCATGATATTGGTGATCAGATGCTACAAAATGGCTTTCAATCACCAGTGATGGAAATGGAAAAACTCGTTCTTACTTATCAAACGGTTACGGATTTATTGAGAGACCTTAAGGCCATTGGTGCACAGACTGTTAATGATCGATCAAAATCATTAATGGGGAAGGATAAATTTCAACTAATGATCAAGATGTATGAATCGTATCGCACTAAGGAAAAGCTGCCCGCCACTTACGAAGTTATCTATGGGCATGCCTGGAAGAAAACAAACAAACTAGGTGGTATTGATATTAACAATACTTAGAGCTATAACCACTCTAGAATAATGAAAGTGCGAGTTTCATCCAGAAATCTGGAAACAAACCAACCACCAAAATCAGAGTAGCATTGATTGACAAAACAAGCTTCATGTCTATCGGTGCAGTAACTGTTATCTCTTGCTCAGCGTCATTAAAGTACATAGACTTAATGATTTGTAAATAATAGTAAGCACTAATTACTGCAAAAATTACTGCAATAACTGCCACAGTTACAAAGCCTGCTGAAATCACCTGCTGCAAGATAAAGAATTTCGAATAAAAACCAATAAATGGTGGAACACCGGCCATTGACAACATTACCACTAACATCATTAGTGCGAACCAAGGGGAGTGCTTGCTCAAACCTTTATAGTCAGAAATTTTTTCTGCCTCGAAGCCTTTTTTGTTCAAAAGAATAATCACGCCAAAGGCTGCCAAACTCATCAGCACATAAACCAGAATATAAAATACCGCTGCACCATAACCGGTAATCACACCAGTAACAAAACCAAGCATAATAAAGCCGATATGTGAAATGGTCGAATACGCTAACATGCGCTTGATGTTAGTTTGCATCAATGCCACAACAGAACCAAGCGCAATGGACAGCAATGCTAAGATCATAAACAGATCTGACCAGTAAGCATGCATTGAACCTAGGCCATCAACTAATAAACGTACCAACATGGCAACAGCGGCAATCTTTGGTACTGTAGAAATGAACATAGTGACTGAAGTTGGTGAACCTTGATACACATCTGGCACCCACATATGGAATGGCACAGCGCCGAGTTTAAAGGCAATACCGATCACTAAGAATACTAGACCAAAGTTAATGATTAATGTTTCTCTTGAACCAAGATTTGCATCTGAAGAAAACGCAGCGATATCGACAATATTAAGACTGCCACTAATACCGTAAATCATACTCATACCATAGAGCAATAAGCCCGATGCAATTGCACCCAGAACAAAGTATTTAAGTGCTGCTTCAATTGCACCTGACCTGTTGCGTGCAATGGCGATTAATGTATAAAGTGATAATGATAGGATCTCGAGACCTAGATATAGCGTTAATAAACTATAACCTGACACCATCACCATCATGCCTAAAATTGATAGCAATACTAAGATGAAATATTCACCTCTAAATAAATCATGCTGGGTTAAATAATGACGTGAATACACCATAGCTACCATAGCAGAGCCCATCATAAAGACCTTGAATACCGAAGCCATATCATCCAATACAAATGAATTACCAAAAATTATTGTCTCTGGATGTCCGATTAAGCTGTATGACAAAACTCCTGTTATCAATAAGCTTGCTTGGGTTAAGTAATAAGTAACCTGCTTAAACCCTTTAGTTAAGAAAAGATCTAACAATAGCACCACCACAATCGCACTTAATAAAAAGATTTCTGGTAAGGCTACCAGTAACGATGCTGTATCAAATTGGAAAGTATTCATCATAATTTAGACGTTAATGCTTGATTTAATAAGTGGTCAATCGATGCGTGCATAACCTCAATCACAGGCTGCGGATACAGGCCCATAATTAACACTGCCAACGCTAAAGTTGCCAAGACAAAGAACTCACGACCATTAATATCATTTAAAGTTTCTACCGCAGGATTGGTAATTGGACCCCAGAATACGCGTTTTACCATCCACAAGGTGTAAGCCGCACCAACGATTAACGTCGTCGCTGCTAATACTGCATACCAAATATTGGCCTGTACAGCACCCAAGATCACCATAAACTCACCGACAAAACCTGAGGTACCTGGTAAGCCAGCATTAGCCATAGCGAACAAAACCGCAAAACCAGTGAACTTCGGCATTGAGTTAATCACACCGCCATAAGTGGAAATTTCTCTTGAATGTAGTCGGTCATACAACACACCAACTACTAGGAACATTGCAGCTGAGATAAAACCATGTGAGATCATCTGCACCATAGCACCTTCAAGTCCGAGTAATGCGCCTTCTGCACTGCCTGGTCTATAGGCTAAGAATAAAGCAAACACACCTAAGGTTACAAAGCCCATGTGTGAAATTGAAGAATAAGCAATCAGCTTTTTCATATCTCTTTGCACTAAAGCCACAAAGCCAATATAAACAATAGCAATGAGAGATAGGGAAATCACCACATCTGAAAACTGTAAAGACGCATCAGGTGTGATTGGTAATGAAAAACGGAAGAAACCATAACCACCCATTTTCAACATGATCGCTGCTAGGATCACAGAACCACCAGTTGGAGCTTGCACGTGCGCGTCTGGCAACCAAGTATGTACTGGGAACATTGGCACTTTAACGGCAAAGGCCATAAAGAATGCCCAAAAAATCCAAGTTTGCTCAGTGGCTGTTAAACTTAGATTGTGCATGTCTAAAATTGAAAATGAACCGCCTTTGTTATACATGTAAATCAAAGATACCAACATGAACACCGAGCCCAAGAAAGTGTACAAGAAAAACTTCACCGCTGCATAAACACGATTATCGCCGCCCCAAATACCAATAATCAGTAGCATTGGAATCAAGGACGCTTCCCAGAAGGCGTAAAAGAGAATCGCATCTAGTGATGAAAATACGCCAATAATCAAGCCTTCCATCATTAAGAATGCCGCCATATAGTGTGCTGTTCTCTTTTGAATCACTTCCCAGCCGGCAATCAATACCAAAACAGTTGAGAACGTTGTTAAGATAATTAACGGCATCGATATGCCGTCTACGCCAATATGGTAATTAATATTTAATTGCGAAATCCATGATGCCTTCTCAACAAACTGCATGAGGTGTGTTGTACTATCAAAGCCCGTATAAAGACTTAACGACATCACAAATATAATGATAGAGATTGCTACGCTTAACCAACGAGCTGTATCAGCACGCTCATTACCAACAAAGATAACCAGTCCACCGCCTAAAATTGGCAACCAAATTAATAAGCTCAATAATTCCATAATTAAAACTCGATCTGTAGTAGTGGGTTATCGCCAGCAAATAGCACCCAAGTTAAAATAATTAACAAACTAAATATCATAAAGAAGGCGTAATGATAAACATAGCCTGTTTGAATTGGACGAATAACTGAGCCAATAAAGCCAACCAATCTTGCACTGCCGTTCACTGCCATTTTGTCAATCAAACCCATGTCTGAAACTTTCCATAGTAAATTACCTAATTTCTTGATGCCATCAACAAAGACAATTTCATTAAAGCGATCAAACCCGTACAAAGACTCCAAAGTATAGTTAGTGCGGTGAAAAGTTTTCTGTATCCAGTCAGCCCACTGTGTGCGATATAGTGAAAGCATCCAGGCTGCCACAATACCGCCAACCATCATCCAGAATGGTACAGTCTGCAGCGCATGTGGAATCATTGCAGCTGCACCATGGAATAGTTTAGACAGTTCAGTCATTGATGCATGCTTAGCTGCATCGATGGTAATGGCATTGTCCAACCAGCCATTAAACAACATTGGGTCGATAGTCAAATAACCAATAACTGCTGAAGGAATCGCCAACGCTATTAATGGGAAAGTAATTGATGGTGCTGATTCGTGCAAGTGTTCGGCCGTATGATGATCAACGCGTGATTCGCCATGAAATACCAGGAAGAACATTCTGAATGAATAAAACGCCGTAATAAAGACACCAGCAACAACGGCATAATAAACCCAGTCTGCGTATGGTAATGATGAAAAATGCACCGCCTCAATAATCATGTCTTTCGAATAGAAGCCTGCAAACCCTGGGAAACCAATCAAAGCGAGTGTGCCGATCAAGCCCGTCCAATAAGTAATTGGCATTTTCTTGCGTAAACCACCCATTTTACGAATGTCTTGTTCATGGTGCATCGCTACAATAACTGAGCCCGCACCCAAGAACAATAACGCTTTAAAGAAAGCATGTGTCATAAGATGGAAAATTGCCACTGAATAAGCGCTCACACCCAAGGCAACTGTCATGTAACCAAGTTGTGATAACGTTGAGTAAGCCACCACTTTTTTAATGTCGTTTTGTACAATGCCGAGTAAGCCCATAAATAAGGCAGTAATCGCGCCCACGATCATCACCACAGTCAGCGCTACATCACTTAATTCAAACATTGGTGACATGCGTGACACCATGAAGATACCGGCTGTTACCATGGTCGCTGCGTGAATCAGCGCTGAAATTGGCGTTGGACCTTCCATTGAGCCTGGCAACCAAACATGAAGTGGTACTTGTGCTGATTTACCCATTGCACCAACGAATAATAACAAACAAACCACCGTAATTAAATCAAGACCCCATAGCTCAACACCAACTGTGGTACTCAAACTTGAGAATACTTCCATATAGTCAAGTGAGCCACTAAAACTCAAAACCAGACCAATACCTAATAAGAAGCCAAAGTCACCAACTCGGTTAACCAAGAAAGCCTTTAAGTTGGCTTCAACTGCTGATTCTTTATGATGCCAAAAACCAATCAACAAGTATGAAACAAGGCCTACCGCTTCCCAACCAAAAAACAGCTGCATGAAGTTATTACTCATCACCAACATAAACATTGAGAAGGTGAATAGCGAAATGTAACTAAAGAACTTGGTGTAACCATCATCGTCATGCATATAGCCAATGGTGTAAATATGTACCATTAATGAAACGAATGAAACTACTACTAACATCACTGAGGTTAAATTATCAACTAAGAAGCCAACACTGACATTTAAACTGCCAATTTGCATCCAAGTGTACAAGTTTTGATTAAAGATTGCACCTTGTTCTAAAACATGATGATTAAAGACAATCAATGCCAATACAGTTGAAACCAGCACACCTAAAATTGTAATCGTGTGTGTGGCTGTACGACCCAGTATACCACCGAAAAATCCAGCAATAATAGCGCCTAAGAGTGGGGCAAGTGCAATTGTTAAATAAATATTTTCCATAACTTAACCCTTTAAGCTGTTAGTAACATCGACATTAATCGTGCCTTTGTTTCTAAACAATAACGTTAGAATCGCCAACCCAATCGCAACCTCTGCCGCTGCCACTGTCAGAATAAAGAAGACAAAAATTTGACCCGCTTCATTGCCTAAAAAATGTGAAAAAGCAATAAAGTTTGTATTTACCGCTACCAAAATTAATTCAACACACATCAATAAGGTAATGATATTAGTACGATTCACAAAAATACCAACCAAGCCAATACAAAAAATAACAGCACTCAAAATTAAGTAATCACTCAAACTAACCATTACTTAGTCTCCTTATTTGGCGAGGTAATTGAAACCAATCGCACTCTGTCTTTAGCTTGAACGCTGACTTGCTCTGAAATCGATTGTTTTTTACGATGAAGCTCGTTACGATGCACCAGTGTAATGGCCGCAATGATCGCAATTAATAACAACACTGCTGCTAATTCAAATGGATAGATATAAGTGGTATATAGCTGCATTGCTAATACAGTGATATTACTATAGTCTGCCGCATGTCTTGCTGGTGCAGCTACTACATCTAAACCAAATTGATTTCCGCTTAAGACCAATGTCATCTCGGCAATAATAATCGCTGCCACTATTAAGCCTAGTGGTAAATATCCTGCAAATTTTGCCCTTAATGTTGACTTGTCAATATTCAACATCTTAATCACAAATAGGAACAGTACCATCACGGCACCAACATAAACCAAGATCAGAGTGATTGCCAAGAACTCTGCTTCTAATAAAATCCAAATACTGGCTGCAGAAAAAAACGACAAGATTAAAAACAAAACTGCTTTTGCCGCATTACGCGAAAAAATCATCGCCAAAGAGCTGGCAACAAACCAAAATGAAAAAACATAAAATAATATTTGATCGAATGTCATAATTGGCCTTTATTTATACTTTGAGTCTTCCAACTTAGTTTGGTTAATCATCTCTTCGTTCTTATCGCCCACTTCTAATAAATGCGCTTTATCAATAATACTGCCTTCTCTTGAATCTACAAATGCATAATCAAAAATTTGAGTTTCAACAATGGCATCTACTGGACAAGCTTCTTCACAAAAGCCACAGAATATGCATTTAAATAAATCAATGTCATATTGTGTAGTACGGCGCGTACCATCATCTCGCATCTCTGATTCAATAGTAATTGCATTAGCTGGACAAACCGCTTCACAGAGTTTGCAGGCAATACAACGCTCTTCACCATTTGGGTAACGACGCAAGGCATGTAAACCTCTAAAACGTGGTGAAATTGGTGTTTTTTCTTCTGGGTATTGAACTGTTATTTTCTTATTGACCAATTCTTTTGCAGTAATTTTTAATCCGCCACGTAACTCACCCAAGCTGAAATCTTTAACTAATTTTTTAATATTATTAATCATGAATTACACTCCCAATACCAATACTAGAACCAAGGCCCTATTTTTAATTGTGTCATTAAAGCAACTACAAAAATCCACGCAATAGTCCATGGCAAGAAAATCTTCCAAGACAAGCGCATGATTTGATCGTATCTAAAACGTGGGAAAGTTGCACGCACCCACAAATACAAAAACATAAAGAAGGTTGTCTTGGCGAGTAGCCAAATAATGCCAGGCACCCATGCAAATATTGATTCCATATAAGGAATACCTTCAAATGGAGAATGCCAACCACCAAAGAACATAATAACGGCTAGTACTGCCATCAAAATCATATTGGCATATTCTGCCAAGAAGAACACTGCAAAAGTCATGCCTGAATATTCTACGTGTGTACCTCCTACAATTTCTGATTCACCTTCTACTACGTCAAATGGTGCACGGTTAGTCTCGACCAAAGCAGAAATAAAGAAGATGATCATCATTGGAAATAATGGAATCCAATACCAGTGCATGATGCCACCTTTTTGCGCCATGACAATATCATTGAGATTAACACTACCTGCAATCATTACTACAGTTACCAAAGCAAAGCCAATCACAATTTCATAAGAGACTAAAAGTGATGCACTACGTAATGCACCCAACAATGGGTACTTAGAGTTAGATGCCCAGCCTGCTAAAATAATACCGTACACACCAATCGAACCAATCGCTAGAACATATAGCAAACTAATATCTAGATTAGCCACATAAATACCTTCATCAAAAGGAATAACTGCCCAAACTGCAATCGCAGGTGCGATCGCTAATATTGGCGCTAACAAGAATAAGTAAATATTAGCTTTGGTTGGGAAAATAATTTCCTTAGTCATAAGTTTTAAAGCATCTGCAATCGGTTGCAACCAACCTTTCGGACCAACACGATTAGGGCCAATACGAAGCTGCATATAGCCAATTACCTTACGTTCAGCATAAGTAAAGTATGCTACCACTAACATTAATGGCATCACTAAAGCGATTGCTTTAATTAAAATGATCAAAATCGTTGCAATAGAGCCATCGAACCATGGGATTAGCTCGTGCACTAATTCAACAAATGATTGCCATAATGCCATCATAGCTGCCCTCCTGTTGCATGATTTGCATTAACAAATACACAGCTATTGGCAACTGATTCATTAATTGATACTGGCACACCTAAGTAACTATCATCTTGTGTTACTTCTAGCTTTTTAGCGGTCACCTTATTCATAGAAGCACTGTTAATTTTGCCAATCTTAGTATCTTGCAATGAAACTGCATGTCTAGATAACACGTCAACAGCGTAAGGTGATTTTTGCCAAATGACATTAACCCCTCTTTTAACTTTTATATCAATACTTTCGTCATGCACATGTTGCTTGTGACTCTGATGCATAACTTCACTAGTGACTTGTGCTGAATCCGTATAGTGAAAACCTGGTAACTCTAATAAATCAGCCAACACTTTTAATACTTTCCAAGCAGGTTTTGCATCGCTTGGTGCGTTCACTGCTGCTGTGAATGTTTGAACCTCACCCTCAACATTTACATGCGAACCTGACGTCTCGTAGAAACTGGCAATCGGCAATAAAACATCTGAATACTTTGCAATTTCATCATCTCTAAAACTATTTAAAGAAATCACAAAAGTATCATCATTACTCAATGCTTTAACGGCTTGAATAGAATGATGGAAATCATATTGTGGATAAATATCTAACAAAATATAAGCTTTTAAATCAGCTGCCAGCATAGCGTTTGTATCTAAACCACCTTTACCTGGCACAAAACCCGCCATATTAGCCGCCATAGAATTAGCAGTAGCGCTAACATTAAGCGTTGTAGAGTTTGTATGTTGTGCAATTTTACTAATTAAGTTCGCAATGCTTGAAGCTTGTGGGTTGTTAATCACATGCTCGCCTAAAATAATAACGGAATTATCTGAATCTGATAGCTGATTAGCTAATTGTTTTACTACATCAGTCACTTCAACATCGCTCAAATACTCTGGAACCTCAGTATGCGCACTTTGTAAAACCGACTTTAATACGCCTGCTAAAGTTGCCGCTGTTTGGTTGGGTGAAATAATATTTTCACTGTTAAGACGGTAGTTAAAATCAAATGCCATCGCATTAATTACATCAATACTAGCACCTGATAAATTAGCTTTACGTAAACGATGGCTAATCATTGGCTGCTCTAATCGTAAATTCGAACCAATCACAAGCGCGTGATCAATACCTTCCAAGCCTGCTAATTTAATATTTGATTCAAGTGAAATTGCGTTATTTAGATCTTTAATACTTAGGCGGTGGTCGATATTTTCAGAACCAACTTCCCTTAAAATCTTTTGCAACAAATGAAACTCTTCAAGCGTTGCTGTATTTGAGGCTAATGCACCCAATTGATCAGATTGTCTAATGTTGTTCGCCAAGCTTCTAACGGCAAAATCTAATGCAACATTCCATTCAACTTCTTGCCACACACCCTCTACTTTAATTTGTGGTGCTAGCAATCTATTTTCATGCGAAAGGCCTTCGTATGAAAAACGGTCTCTATCTGAAATCCAAGTTTCGTTAACGCTATCATTATCTTTAGCAACAATACGCTTAACCTTGCCTTTATAGGTTTGTGTGTAAATATTCGAACCAACTAGATCGTGTCGAGCAACATTAGAAACAGCGTTCATTTGCCAAGATCTAAGTTCGTAACGGAAAGGTTTAGAAGTTAGTGCGCCTACTGGACAAACATCAATCATATTGCCTGAGAGTTCTGACTGAATACCTTCGGTCAAGAATGGTTCGATCTTCATGTCTTCGCCACGGCCTGTGCCGCCCATTTCCATGATGCCAGCTACTTCAGCGCCAAACCTGACACAACGTGTACAGTGAATACAACGGGTCATATCTGTTTGGATTAATGCGCCAATATCGCTATCAGCCACAATACGCTTACCTTCAGTAAAACGCGAAACATCTGAACCATAGTCCATAGCCACGTCTTGCAACTCACACTCACCACCTTGGTCACAAATTGGACAATCAAGCGGGTGATTAATGAGTAAAAATTCCATCACCGCTTTTTGAGAAGCCTTGGCTTTCTCATTTTGAGTGTGGATTTTCATACCATCGGCAATTGGCGTAGAACAAGCAGGTTGTGGTTTAGGGGCGCCTTCAACATCCACCAAACACATGCGGCAGTTAGCCGCTATTGATAATTTCTTATGGTAGCAAAATCTCGGTACGCTAACACCTTCCCTATCAGTAACAGCGATAAGCATTTCACCTGCTTTGGCATTAACTAGATTACCGTCAATTTCAATTTCAATATCAGCCATTATCCTTTCACCATACTTTTGCCATGTTCGATGTAATATTCGAACTCTTCACGGAAGTTCCTCAAGAAACTTTCAACCGGCATTGCCGCGGCATCACCCAGCGCACAAATCGTGTTGCCCATAATTTTGTCTTGAACACCCATTAGCAAATCAATATCGTCTGCTTTACCATTGCCGTCCATAATACGTTTTAGTACACGATACAACCAGCCTGTGCCTTCACGACATGGTGTACATTGGCCGCATGATTCATCATAATAAAAATGTGCCAATCGCGTCAATGCTGCAACCATACAAGTTGAGTCATCCATAATAATTACTGATCCTGCACCTAACATAGAACCTGCTTTTTCAATACCATCGTAATCCATGGTCATTAACATAGCTGCTTCAGCAGTTAATACTGGCGTTGATGAACCGCCAGGAATCACTGCTTTTAATGTTCTGCCTTCACGAATACCGCCCGCCATCTTTAGCAGATCTTCAAATGGGATGCCCATTGGCACTTCAAAGTTCGCAGGTTTATTAACATGACCTGTTACAGAAAACAATTTACAACCACCAGAATTCTCAACACCAATATCAGCAAACCATTGCCCACCTTTGGCTAGAATATCAGGAACAGAAGCAAAACTTTCTGTGTTGTTAATAGTAGTTGGCATGCCAAACAAACCAACATTGGCTGGGAATGGTGGTTTAAACCTTGGTTGACCTTTTTTTCCTTCAAGCGATTCTAAAAGTGCTGTTTCTTCACCACAAATATAAGCACCTGCACCTAAGTGTGTATACAAATCAAAACTCACTGAGCTACCATCAATATTTTCACCGAGCAAGCCTGAGGCGTAAGCTTCTTTTAGTGCAGCCTCAAAACGATAGAACGGCTCCATAAATTCACCACGAATATAGTTATAACCCTTAGTTGCGTTCATTACAAAACCACCAATTGCCATACCCTCAATAACAGAATGTGGGTTGTATCTTAAAATATCTCTGTCTTTACAAGTGCCAGGTTCACCTTCATCAGAATTACACACCACATATTTTTGCATATCTGCATTACGCGGCATAAAGCTCCATTTAAGGCCAGTCGGGAAACCTGCACCACCACGACCACGTAGACCAGAAATTTTTAATTCATCAATAATTTGCTCAGGTGTGAATTCGCCTTTAAGAATTTTTCGCCAAACGGAATAACCACCATTCGCCTCATAAGTCTTTAACGACCAAGATTCTTTCTGATCTAAACTCTTAAAACAAACTTCATTCATTTTAGACCATCCACAATTTCGTCAATCTTGTCAGTGGTCAAATTTTCATAGTATTGATCGCCAATTTGAAACATTGGTGCACCAACACAGGCACCCAAACACTCTACTTTTTTAACGTTAATTAACCCATCTTTTGTGACTTCACCGGTTTTAACACCTAATTTTTTCTCTAAATGCACAATCAAATCATCAGCGCCATTTAACATGCAAGAAATATTGTGGCAAAAACGAATGGTGTGCTTACCCACCGGGTTATGATTGTAATTTTCATAAAAAGTAGCCACTTCAGCAGCTGCAATGCCCGGCATGTCTAAATAGTCAGCTACTGCTTGAATAGTATCAGCTGTTAATCTATTATCATTCTCAGCCTGGACAAATTTCAATGCCTCCATCACTGCAGAACTTTGACGCCCTTCTGGATATTTTTCTACCCAGGCATCGATTTGTTTTTTTGCTTTATTTGAAATCATCTGTCTATCTCACCAAATACAATATCTTGCGTACCAATAATAGTTACCACATCAGACAACATATGTCCTCTTGCCATTTCATCCATGGCTGCTAAATGCGCAAAACCAGGCGCTCTAATCTTAACTCGATAAGGTTTGTTTGCACCGTCTGAAATTAAATAAATACCAAACTCGCCTTTAGGGTGTTCGATAGCAGAATACACTTCACCTTCTGGCAAACAATAACCTTCTGTGAAGAGTTTAAAATGATGAATAAGTGACTCCATATCATCTTTCATCTCAACACGACTCGGCGGGGAGACTTTATGATCATCACTCATAACTGGGCCTGGATTTTGACGCAACCAATCCACGCATTGCTCAATAATATGGTTAGATTGTCGCATTTCTTCCATACGTACTAAGTAACGGTCATAACTATCACCAGTAACACCAACTGGAATATCAAACTCTAATTGGTCATAAACCGAATAAGGCTGGTTTTTTCTCAAATCCCAAGCCACACCAGAGCCTCGAAGCATTGGACCAGTAAAACCTAACTGCTTAGCGCGATTGGCTGAAACAATGCCAATATTAACCAAGCGCTGTTTCCAAATACGGTTATCCGTTAGTAAGTCATCGTACTGCTTAATACTCTTAGGAAATTCTTTAGCAAAGTCGGCAATAAAATCTAACAACGAACCTTGACGATTCTCATTCATTACATCCAGCTCTTTTGTGCTGCGGAAATCTGATTCTAAATACTGAGGCATCTTATCTGGAAGATCACGGTAAACGCCACCTGGGCGATAATACGTCGCATGCATACGTGAGCCTGACACAGCCTCATAACAATCAATCAACTTTTCACGCTCACGGAAAGCGTACAAGAAAATACTCATCGCACCAACATCAAGTCCGTGCGTACCTAGCCACATCAAATGATTTAGAATACGAGTAATCTCATCAAACATCACACGAATGTACTTTGCTCTCTCAGGTATTTCAAGCTCAAGCATGGTTTCAATTGCCATCACATAAGCATGCTCATTACACATCATTGAAACGTAATCTAGGCGATCCATATAGCCAATAGATTGGTTATATGGCTTAGATTCTGCTAGTTTTTCAGTACCACGATGCAATAAACCAATATGCGGATCTGCACGCTCAATTACCTCGCCATTAATTTCTAAAATAAGGCGTAAAACACCATGCGCTGCAGGATGTTGAGGACCAAAGTTAAGGGTATAGTTACGAATTTCAGCCATCTTATTTCCTGATTACCCTAGGTACATTAACATTTGGCTCAATACTCACAGGCTCGTAAACCACACGGCCCAAGTCTTCGTCATAACGCATTTCAACCTCACCAATCATTGGGAAGTCTTTGCGTAGTGGATGTCCAACAAAACCATAGTCTGTCAAAATACGACGTAAATCTGTATGGTTTTCAAACAAAATACCCATTAAATCAAAAGCCTCACGTTCATACCAATCAGCCGATGCCCAAATATCAGTCA
>Ga0105349_10000256_pt1 | contig 20085 bp, 20 predicted proteins | sample EN1Hudseemescosm_FD_83661 | JGI IMG/M metagenome (GOLD analysis project Ga0105349, IMG submission 83661) | Methane-oxidizing microbial communities from mesocosms in the Hudson Canyon - EN1B Hudson Canyon | ecosystem: Environmental > Aquatic > Marine > Cold seeps | place: Hudson Canyon...
AGTATATAATTCTCTGTTTTCTACCCCTCCTATGCCCTGGTGGTGAAATTGGTAGACACACAGGACTTAAAATCCTGCGGCTTCACGGCCGTGCCGGTTCAATTCCGGCCCGGGGCACCATACACAACATTCGCGTAATTTGACCCTTTGATGGGACTCACGAGCCATTGAGGACCTAAGACCAATCTCTAGCCCTCAGCCCACTTCAGCCCACTTGCGAGGCGCAAGAGGGAGATTCCGACCACGATAAACGATTGTGTGTTTTTTATCGAACCCATCTGTGCCAACATCTGAACAAAGCGTATTGACGAAATACAATCCACTGTACGTCAAATGACCACTAAATATCAGCTATTTCTTGGATATCCATCGGGATTTTTAGCTTGCCAGCGCCAAGTATCTTTGCACATATCATCAAGCCCATATTCTGCCCTCCAGTCAAGCTTTTTATCTGCATAGCTTGGGTCGGCATAGCAGCTTGCAATGTCACCAGATCTTCTGCCCACTATTTGATACGGAACCTTTTTGCCAGAAGCCTTCTCAAAAGCTTTAACCATGTCAAGCACTGAATATCCAATTCCTGTGCCCAAGTTAACCGTTAATACCTGTGGCTTATTTATTAATACCTGCAAGGCTTTAACATGCGCTTTGGCTAAATCCATCACATGAATGTAGTCACGCACACCCGTTCCATCAGGCGTGTCATAATCTCCACCAAATACACTGAGCTTATCTAGCTTTCCAATTGCCACTTGTGAAATATACGGAATTAAATTATTAGGTATCTCATTAGGATCTTCACCGATCGCTCCACTCCTGTGAGCGCCCATTGGATTAAAGTACCTAAGCAGCGCAATGCGCCAACTATCATCCGCAACAAATACATCTTGTAAGAACTCCTCAATCATCAGCTTTGAACGACCATAAGGGCTTGTAGCCGATAAAGGGAAATCCTCCCTAATCGGGACTGTGTGAGGGTCGCCATATACTGTAGCAGAGGAGCTAAATACAAAGTTCTTGCAATTAAACTCGCGCATGACTTCAGCTAGAACAAAAGTCCCGCCCACATTGGTATCGTAATACTCAATAGGCCTCTCTACCGACTCTCCCACGGCTTTTAAACCAGCAAAATGAATCACGCCATCAATAGTATACTGTTGAAAAATTCGAGTTAGTGCCGCCTTATTACGAACATCTACTTTATGGAAGGCTACATCATGGCCCACTATCTCCTTAACTCGCTCCAGGGACTCAAATGAAGAGTTACATAGGTTATCAATCACTACCACTTCGTGCCCACTGTTCATTAGCTCGATACAAGTATGTGATCCAATATAGCCAGCTCCTCCAGTTACCAATATTTTCAAAACAAAACCTTATTTAATTTAACCAATTAAACACTCCCCCTGTCAACATATGCCTTATCAATAACCACTGCATATGGTTAATATTCATAATAATAACTGGCACCAAGACTAACTTTAGAAGCTCCAGTAAAGCAAGTTGGATTTGGCTTTTCTCAACCGCTTGCGAGCAAGTCAACCTAGAGTTTTAAGGCTCTTAAAGTGGCTGCTATTAACTTAAAAGTGCGAATACTTTAGCGATTCAAAAAGCCCTTCGCAACCAAAACTAGCGTCTTAGCCATAATCAGCATTTCCAATCGCAAAGATAAATACTTAATATAGTATAAGTCGTACTCTAATTTGACACAAGTCTGCTCTAGATTGCTCACATACCCATGCTGGACTTGCGCCCAGCCAGTGATCCCAGGCTTTACAGTGTGTCGACACGCATAGTGTGTAATTTGTTGCTCGTACTCGTTAACAAGATCTCTTTTCTCTGGTCTTGGCCCAATCAAGCTCATCTCGCCTATGAGTACATTGTAAAGCTGGGGTAGCTCGTCAATTTTTGAACGCCTAATGAAGCGCCCAACCCAAGTGACTCTTGCATTGTCTGAATCAAGATTGTGCGATTGATGAATTAAACGCATACTCCTAAATTTGTATAACGCAAAGTCCTGATTGTTCAAACCTACACGAATTTGTGTATACAGTACTGGCCCTCCATCAGTCACCTTTATTGTAAAAGCTGCGGCCAACATTATAGGAAGCATCGCACAGAATAGGAATGCCGCTGCAAGGTAGTTAAGAAAATACTTAACCTTCAGAAAGATTCCCCCGGGGGACTCGAAGCTCAAATCGCTTTTATCTATATGATCAAGGTTTATGCGATCGAAGTATAGGTCAGTTTTTTCACTGGCCTGACAATTCAATTGATCAGAATATGGTGAATGCATAAAAAAATATTATTATCCGCTGTTTACTCCGCCTTTCTTCTTACTTAATATAAGCCATAACGCAACACTAATAAACAAGTGTGGCTTAGAATGTTGGAGATTATTGTGTTAACATTTTGCCACATACGGATGTCAATAATTTTCAATTAACAACAAATTCATACTTATGCTTGATAATTTTAGTGTGCTAATCGCTGTTACTCATGGTAGCAATTGTGAGCATTTCTCCAAAGCCATTTCCAGTGCTTGGGACGATCAAACCATAAAACCAAGCCAGATTGTATTGGTTCAAGATGGGCCACTAAACGTCGAATTGCAAGCTGAAGTTAACAGGTGGAAATTAAATCTAAATAATGTATTAGAGTTAGTTATTTACAAGGAACAAAAAGGTCTTGCATATGCTTTAAATGTCGGCCTAACAAAATGCCAAAACGAGATTGTATTTAGAATGGATGCCGATGATATCTCTCTTTCAGATAGATTTGAACAGCAATTAGAATTTCTTATGACACACCCTCAGGTCGATGTTCTTGGCGCCTACGTTGAAGAATTTGAAGAAATTCACGGCAAGAACTTAATCATTAGAACGGTACCAACAAGCCATAAAAAAATTATCCATTTTGCGCGAAGTCGAAATCCAATTAGCCACCCAGTGGTGGTATTTAAAAAGTCGGCAGTACTAACGGTTGGGGGCTACCCAGAGCACTATCCGGAAGATTATTTTTTGTGGGTAAAGATGATTCAGGCAGGCTTCATATTTGACAATATCCCTATTGTCTTACTATCCATGAGAACGGACAAATATTTTTTTGATCGCAGAGGGATGAAAATGCTATTGGGAGAGATAAGAATTTATTTATTCATGTTTAAGTCTCGCTTTATCCCTTTCAGTAAACTATTCAGCAACATACTACTTCGGTCAATTGTCAGACTCGCTCCAAAGACTCTAAAAGCTTTTTTCTACCGACAGGCACGATAAAGATCATTTCAACTGAAAATTGTCAAACCAATGATATTTGATTGTTATTTTGGTGAAATGTGTGGATACTCATGTACTTTGATACTTGATTAACAGCTGCCCTACTCGGCCGGTAAATATTACCTTTAGAAATGGAAAAACAAAAAATCGGAACTCCATCCACCCTTCTCATGAATGGTTTAATTCTATATGTTAGGTTAACGACGCATTTGTTAAGGCTTGATTGTAGAAAATTTATAACGAGTGTTTTTTATAGTTTAATCGCAAAAATTCTGCTCTTCTTATCAATGGCTCTTCCTGTAAAAATTATATTATTTCTCAACCCATCACAACAAGTCCCCGGTTTTATACTTGAATTACTTGGCAGTAAAACCAACCTTGTGCTTGCACTATGTGGCGCTATGCTGGCATCAATGGTGTTAGCCACAGCGTTCAAAAAAAAATCCAATGTATTGGAAGGTGAAAAAACAGACAATCTTCTCTCATTGTTGACAGAAAAACCCGACAAGAAAGTTATCAGCTCCACAAAGTCTCTAGTTGCCAAGTGCGTACTTTCTAGCGCCCTTATGATCTTTAGCTTTATTTGTATGATTGGCGCACTAATACTCTATCCTATATTACTAGCTGTTTCTATAATGTCTTTCACTAGTTATATCATGTTTGCAAATTTTTCCATAAAGCGCAAAAGATCGCGCTTGCACAACACACATAAGGCAAACAATGCCTCTGAAGAACTACTTTCCAAACTGGGTGGATTTACATTTATCGCCTCATTCTTGTATATTGTTTTTGATGCCACGATAAATAATGCAGAGCATGGTTTTCTTACTTTAGTAATAAGCTTGTTATTGGTACGACAATACAGTTCAATGAGCGGGAAAACGGCAGATAGCTTAGTAAAAATAAATAACTCTAAGAATTACGCCACAAAAATTTTGGAGAAAAAGAATTGAAGGGACACATTTCAAAAAAGCATAATTTGGGCTATAGGTTTATCCCGAAAGTGGCCAGTTCAAGCATAAAGACAAAACTTTTAGAGCTGGAAAAAATAAATATAACGGACCTCAAAGACCCGCACAAAAAAATATCTAACAACCAAGAAATAGACGCTTGTGAGCGACGCTTTATTTTTATTCGTGACCCTATAAAAAGATTTTTATCGGCATACAGCAATCGAGTTGGTCACCATCAGGAGCTCAGTAAAGAGTTCGTTAAACAAAGATCACCAATATTGTATTATTTTGTGCCCCACTTCAACCCAAATCTTAATCAGTTTATTAGGTATTACAAACTATACCGAAAAGTTCGAGCAATACACCACCACACAAAACCGATATCAAGTTTTCTTGGGGGTCATGACTTAAGCTTCTTTTCTGATGTGTATAAAATTGAGGAATTAGCCAAATTTGAACACGAATTATCTGGCATATACAGTCAAGAAGTAAGGCTTCCGCGTAAACAAACTGGCGGAAAAAAACTCACTCTAAAAAGCCTTAACAAGAGACAAATAAAATATCTATTGAAGCTCTACGATCAAGACTATAAATTACTAAAAGATCACTACACCAAAGAAATGGTATGGGATGAATGGAAGTCTTTGACCAATAACTAAACATCTTCAATTTACCAAGGGAAAATAAAGCTATTGACACCATCGAAAGTCCATCTGCCATCAATCAATAAGGTCAAATCAAATCCATTGGTTTCTGTATTGTTGCCCGCATATAACGCAGAGAACTACATATCTGGGGCAATAAGCAGCATCTTAAGTCAAACTTATAAAAACTTCGAGTTGATAATTGTCAATGATGGCTCAAAAGATTCAACATTGAAAGTAATATCCTCCCACGATGACTCTAGAATTAAATTGATCAGCCTTGAGGAAAATCAAGGGATTGTTGATTGCCTGAATTTGGCAATATCTAACGCCAATGGCAAATACTTGGCCAGAATGGACTGCGACGATATCGCAATGACCAATCGTTTTGCTCTTCAGGTCAATTTTTTAGAATTGCACCCAGAATACGTTGCATGTGGCAGCTCAATTATTCTTTTCAATCCAAATGAAAACCAATGCATTGTGCCATACCCACAAAATCATGAGAAAATCCTAACATCGTTAAAACTGCACGAAAGAAGCATGTGTCATCCGACTGTTATGCTTAGATCGAGTACACTTAAATCACATCACATTGCCTACAATAATAAGTATCCACACGCAGAAGATTATCATTTGTGGAATCAATTAGCAGCAGTTGGTAAGATGCACAACATAAATAAACCGCTATTGCGATACAGACATCATGGCGCCCAAGTATCAATGGGTCACAGCGAGTTACAATCATCATCGGCAAAAAAAGTTCTTGCTTCAAATCTCCAAGGCTTTTTAAATCAAGAAACCCTTCGCTTTGACCAGGAGGACTATATTAATTTTTTAGTTCACTCCTATTCAAAAGGAAGGTCTTTTGTAAGCCCAGTCCAAATTAAAGTTATTTTGTGTGAATTTCTCGAATATGCAAAACACGGTGAATTATATAACCCTAATTGGGCAAAAAAACTATTGGTTCTCAAAGGCGTCAAACTAGTCCTAGGCTTCAAATATTCAATAGCGAAAAAAATCACATTGATTTTATTGATTTTATTTAAGTATCCCTGGATTTTTTTCTCAATAATCCCGGAATTACTCCTACTTTTTAGATTGTCAAAGGTTAAGATTTAAATGGATATAAAAAACCTCTTTAAACCACCTAAAGCGCCCGATTTGAGAAGAGATAATACATGAAGCTACATTTACATATAGGGGCACATAAAACTGCCACCACCCATTTTCAAAACGTACTAGCAACCAACCAATATTTATACCCAATCGGATATAAATATATTCCAATGATTGATTTTCGGCGGAATGTTACTCGGTTGATTGGCAATAAAATGCATGATTTCAAACCTTATCTTGATGAGGCCCTTAAAGACTCTCCAGATGTAATTATAGTTTCCGAAGAGAACATCTGTGGCGAAACAAAAGATATATTTGAGTGTGATTATTTATACCCGCGCTTAGAGTCAAGATTGACGAGTTTGGTAAATTTTATTAAAGCATTTGATGAGGTAGAGGTTTGGTTCAGTATCCGTGCAATGGACACCTTTCTACCCTCGATGTACTGCGAGTATTTGAGGCACTTTAAGTTCAAACCGTTTGACAAATCTCTCCTAGGGAGGCATCACGAACAATCCTGGATACCAGTTATCCAAGCTATTGGCTTATGCCTACCTAAAGCAACAATTAACATTATTCAGTACGAAAATTACCCTTCCAATTTACCAAGCATTATTAATCACATCTATAAAGACACTAGTGGATGGGATTGTCTAACTGATATTCGTCACAGAGAGTCATTCAACCATTTTGCCATTGACATCTACAGAAAATTTAATTTAATTAGCCCAAAGCTATTAACTTCTTTTATTAAGTTGTTATCTAAGACTTATCACAAAGATAATTTGGTTGGAAAATTCTCGCCATTTGACCAAAATCAAAGAAAATTACTTCGGTCAATGTATGTCAACGATTTAGTGACAATTACAAAAATGAAAAATGTTAACGTGTTTTAAATAGCGCTCTCAATTTTTTGTTATATTTACAGCAACCCTGGAGTAGTCTCGAATGATAAAAGTAAGTGTAATAATTCCAGTATACAATACAGAGAAACACCTAAAGCAATGTCTGAAGTCAGTCGTATCTCAATCACTCTATGAAATTGAAATTATCGTTGTAAACGATTGCTCGCCAGATGCATCCGATCTAATAATAAATGAAATTGCGAACTCGGACTCAAGGCTTGTTTGCCTAAAGCATCAACAAAATCAAGGTCTGCCAACGGCTAGAAATACTGGCATGAAGGCCGCCAAGGGAAAATACTTAATTCATCTGGATAGTGATGATTATTGGATTAGCCGTAACACCTTATCAGACCTTTTTCATACTGCAGAAACTGAAGGGTGCGATATATTAAGATTTAATGGACTACTCCTAAAAGGTAACAACCTATCTCAAGACATCATTAAGCAAGCAGATTTTATAAATGCTAAATTTCATCAACAGTCAGAGCTGTGGAATTATCGATCAGTATTTTTATTCTTTTTCCGGAGACAGTTCTTAGTAGAAAACAACCTGGAGTTTTTTCCAAAAATCAGCATAGGTGAGGATCAAATATTTTTATCGTCAACCCTCCCGCTAAGTGGGCGAGTTTCATCACTATCTAAGCCTTTTTATGCGTATAGAGTAGATAATTCAAGCATGATGCGCAGGACGTGGGCGCTAGAAGATTACTTGGAGGAAAGCAACTCTGCAAAGCTCGTCTCAAAAAACCTTCTACAGTGTGATGCTGCCTGGCGTAAATTTTGGGCCTTTCGACTAAATTATTACTGGAGTGCAGTGCTAATGTCAAAGGCTTGCCAAGATCTTGACCCCAAACAGCAACTCACTGTTATAGAAGATGCCCTCTCCATTCTAACGATAGAAGAAATTAACAAGCTTCTCGTTAACGGTGGACTAAACAAGATAGGTGTGGCTATTGCTCTGAGCCTTAAAAGTAAAGACGTGCAAAAAATTAAAAAAACACTCAGCCTAGTTGGTAGTTTCTCTCTTCTTGCAAATCGACCTACTTTGCGTCGTATACGCGCCGTTGCCACCAGATATTATTGGAATGTAAGACGTCTTTTTCACGCGATCAAGCGACGCACACTCATTAAGCAAAAAATCTACGATCGAGAATTTATAAACACAGAGGGTTTCAAAAGTCATAACTTCACTTTAAGAGCCAATGTCAAACCCAAGGGCGTGAGTGCCATGTTGCGGATAAAAAATGAAGAGGTGGCAATTGCCTCTTGCCTAGAATCAATAATTTTTGCATTTGATGAAATTGTTGTTATTGATAACGCCAGTACTGATAAAACGGTTGCATTGGTAAACAAATTTGCAGAGGAGAATCCTCTAGGCTTCAAGATTAAATTACACCACTATCAGTTTTCAGTTGCGCGCTGCGGTGCTGACCATCAAGCCACTGGGGGAAATTCGCTTCATAGCTTGAGCTACTACTACAACTGGTGTCTAAGTAAATGCTCATTCAACAATGTTTGTAAGTGGGATGCCGATATGCAAATTACCAGTGATACGAATAACAAAACATATTTAAAAAAATATTTAGATGCTTTCAAAAGCCGAACTGGCCTTAGTGTGGGCAAACTTCCGGTTCAAACGGTCTATATAGATCAAAAGAAAAATTTTATCTCCTCTATAGATGAAGTGCATGATGAGGTGCGCTTGTTTACTAACAATCCAGCCATATACTTTACAAAAGGAAAAGACTGGGAAGTGTTAAGTTACGATCGAGCTAGGCAAAGAAATTTAAAAAAGACCCTTATGTATGAAATAAAAAATGTAGAGGTCGATGAATTCTCACATTGGTCTTCAGACACCCTCCTAACGCCAAGAAAAGTCAAAGAGTACAGAAATTTCATGTTGGTAAAATCAAATTTACATTTAATGGATAATGATTCATTTCAGAAGGTGGATCAACTGTGAGGCTAAAATGAGGCGATTTTACTTAGGTGTTGGGGCGCAAAAATCAGCAACGACTTGGCTTTTTCAGCAGCTTATTAAGTCGGAAAACTACAAACCCGGATTTTGCAAGGAGTACCATATCTTTGATTACTTAGAGCATCAGGAAATCCATAAAAATACCCGAAAGAACGCTCATATTAGAATTAAAAACTTTACAAACACCTACCAAAAACAACACCCAATAGCAATAAATTCTCATTTTCAAAATCGATCAGAAAAAACTATTGAAACATTCTACGAAAATACTGATAATTATTACGATTATTTTGACTCGATACTGACTGATGAAACATCTTTTTCGGCCGATATTACTCCTGGATACTCTATGCTTTCAGCGGAGATGCTATCTACAATTCGTGATAACTTTGAAAAAAGAGGTATCAAGCTAAAAGTTATATTTCTTATGAGGGAGCCAATTTCTAGACTTGAAAGCGAGTTGCGCATGAGTTTAAGGCGTGAGGGGGCACTTGATAAAAAAAGTGATAATGAGATGGTCATGCAAATCAAACAAAAGTTGGCTGAAGGCGCCCTTAATAATCATGGAAACTACTCCTATACATGCGCCCAACTTGATAATTCAATCCCTCAAAAAGATATATTTTATGGATTCTACGAAACTCTATTTCTGAGCGACGAAATAAATAGATTGAGTGAATTTACGAATATTCCTCAGAGCGCTTTCGATTCGAACAAAAAAATTAATAAAGCAATTAAGCCATTTAATTACAAACCCAAAGATATAAACGAATTTCAGGGTTGCGCGAAAAAACAATATGAATTTGTCCAAGATAGATTTGACTTTGATCTTGCAATTTGGAATCAAGAACTGGAAAAATTGTCTAAAAACAAAAAATATAGATCAAGCGTGACAACAGCCTCTTTCAATAAATTTAAGAAAACCTTAATGGCGAAACCAATCCCCAGACCAACCGATTAGTTTGCAGTGTATGTCTGGAAAACCAACACCCCCTTGAGTTAAAATCGACTTCAAAATACATTCTTCATAGCTATAATTGGTCACTATGCCAGTATATGATTGTATTGTAATCGGTCGCGGCCTTATGGGGTCTGCGGCAGCGCGCCATCTTGCCATCCAAGGCTCTAACGTTGCCTTGATTGGACCTAGTGAACCTAGAGATCGAAAAACCCATTCTGGTGTTTTTGGCAGTCACTACGACTCCGGCCGAATTGTTCGGATCCTTGATCCTTCACCCCTAAGCTGCCAGACATCGCAAGCTTCGATTGAGCGCTTTAAACCCCTAGAAAAAGACACCGGTATCGATTTTTACAATGAGGTTGGCTTTCTTGCGGCGTCAAACAACGACGACTACCTTTCACAAGTTGACTCTCAAGCCAACACATACTATCCGGACGCTGAGAGACTTCCTAATGAGGCACTTAAAGAGCGTTTTCCTTTTTTTAATTTTCCCAAAGACATTAAGGGAATTTTCCAGGCTTCACATGCAGGGTGGATCGACCCGAGAAAGCAGATTGCTGCACAAAATAAAGCGCTTGAATTGAGTGGTGGCATTATCATTGATGAGCTCGCACTCTCAATACAAAGTACACCAACAAAAATAACCGTCAAAACAAAAAGTGGGGTAATATCAGCTAAAAAATGCATTATCGCCACCGGCGCTTTTGCAAATATTGGAGACACAATACCTAAAAAATTAGATTATGGCGTGGTGCCACACACAACTGTGCGAGCAGAAATATCAACAGACCAATTAGATCAACTTAAAGGCATGCCTTGTATGAGCTATCGCCTTGGCGACGAAGCAAATAAGTTTCTCTACTTTCTACCGGCGATTGAATACCCAGACGGTAAGCATTACGTCAAGATGGGGCATGCGCTTGGCGATGAAATGAAAAATGACGCACGGCTAATTGAGGATTGGTTTAAGAGTGATGGCGATAAAGAAAAAATCCCTTGGCTAGAAGCGGCGCTAAGAGAGTTATTAGTCGATATTAAGCTTGGACAACTGCATGCCGAGCCGTGCATAACTACCACCTCCCCAACTGGTGCAATTTACATTGATAAATTCGAAGATGAGCGTATGTTTGCACTTCATTCCGGTGGTGGCTACTGCGCTAAATCGGCTGACGAGTTAGGCTTTATTATGGCAGAATTTGCTCTAAAAGATAAATTTCCATCGCCTTACAACAAGGGCGACTTTCAATTAATCTACAAATAAATTACACCTCGTCAGCACCGCGTTGGCCAACAAAGTAAGCCAAACCAAAGTCATTTGTACGGAAAGTAATTACACTGCCCTTCTCAAAGTAGAACAGATCACCTGCAGTTGCAACCACCTCTTCACCAGATTCATCACAAATAATAAACTCACCATCAAGAATAATTTTCATTTCTTCGTATGTGTACTCATAAGTAATCGAATTACCTTTCTCTAGGCGAAACAGACCAGCTGATATTGGTGCATTCTCATCTTTAGATAAGGCAAAATCCTTTAAAAAAGCATTGTCTCCCTCAAATAAAGGGATTTCTTGTTCGGTAATTTTTCCTTTGTAGTCCATCTTAACCATCTCTCTTTCCTATATTGTTAACATGAATCAATCATACCTGTGTTGGGTATTAGAGCAATAAAAACTCTATGCTATACTATGGGTTTTAATAGTAAGTATGCATTATGAAAGAGGAATACGCAGGATTTTGGATTCGCCTAGGCGCAATGATTATTGACACAATCATTCTTGCAATTATCACCAGCCCATTGCTAACAATGATTTATGGCTGGAAGTATTGGAATGATGACATACACTATGACCCTTATTATGGCTTGATAGATAAAACTCCCTTTCTGTACGGAGCCTGGGATTTTATCATCAACTTTATACTTCCAATCATTGCGACTATCTGGTTTTGGCAAAAATTCCGTGCCACACCTGGGAAAATAGCTACAAAACTCCGAGTCGTAGATGCCGAAACCGGCGACACGCTAACTATAGGACAATCAATTGGTCGCTACTTCGCCTATCTGTTGTCATTATTACCTCTGGGGCTAGGGTTTTTCTGGATTGCAATCGACTCCAGAAAGCAGGGTTGGCACGACAAACTTGCAGGTAGTGTTGTTGTTAGAAGTCGAGAGAAAGAGAAAGTTTCTTTTAAAGAAAAACCCACTACAGAAAATAAGTTTTCTAGAAAACTAGAAAAAAACTAACCCATTTCCACAAAATTCCGGGCACAGTATGTGAGATTTCGATAACTGTTATTGAAATAAGTCGCTTTCAATTTACAAAAAAAACAATATACTTTTCTCTCATTATCACTTCGGAGTTTTTTATGAAGCCAGTAAGATGGTCAAATCCAGATAACAAGTTATTTCCACACCAGGTTGGTTTTACCTCGCCACCTTTTGATTTTGACGCTGCTCCTAGTGATTTTTTACGTATTGCTCCTGAATCTATTGGCGTGCACGGACGAATATTGCACGCCCCTGGTTATTCCCACAAACTCACAGAGCGCACCAAAAATTTTGATCTTCTTGAAGAGTTTGTACACTGTATGTCAAATAGTGGTGCCGACGTTGTAGGGCAAGTCGGCACTAACTGGGTGCACTGTAATGGCACAACTCCCAGTCAAATTAGTGAGTTCTGTAATCGTCTAAGCGACCAGTACGAAACACCATTCCATATGGCTGGCATGTGCCTGGTTGAGGCGTTACACGAAATAAACGCCGAAAAAATTGCCCTTAATTCAGTTTACTACTGGCCAGATTGGCGAGATGGTATCACTCGTTTTTTACGTGAAGCAGGTTTTGATGTTAGTTATGTCGGTAACTTTGTTGACCAAGGATTCTACAAAACCCAGCAAGAGGTAAACGATCTTACCTGGATATTTCCAGGAGAGCTTGCAGAAAAGTCAATGACTTATGTTGCTGAAAAAGCACCAGATGTAGACGCAATTGTGATTAATGGTATGCCGAATTGGCGTAGAGACGATGGTCTGCCACAGCGCGCACTCAGCTTTACCCCGAACTTTGAGCGACTTACTGGAAAGCCTGTTATCGCCTCAGATACTGCACTCTACTGGCGCATATTTAAAACTCTAGGTCTTACACCTGAGGGAAGGCATGGCATATTACTCGATAGTCTCAAATCATAGTTAAGAAACCAATATGAATCAAATACATATCCTGTGGGCCAACCCAAGATCTACCTCCACAGCATTTGAGTGGATGATGCGTCAGCGCGGAGATTTGGAGTGCTTTCACGAACCGTATGGAGAAGTTTGGTATCAAGGCGAAGATCCGCTTTGGCCAAGGTTTACTGCTGACAGTGTGCGCACGCCCGGACTTACCTATGATGTTGTTACCAATAGATTGGTAGATGCCGCTAAGAGCAAAACTGTTTTCTCTAAGGACTTCCCTCATTATGTGTCCCATATGTGGAGCGGCGAATTTTTAGCGCAATTTAATCACAGCTTTCTTATCCGCCATCCCGCAAAAGTAATCACATCGATACATAAGCACTGGCCAGAATTTACATTATCAGAGTTATCTTTCGTAGAGCAAAGAACTTTATTTGATCGCCTTTGTGACAAGCTGGGAGAAGTGCCGCCCCTTATTGATAGTGACGACTTGTTAGCAGACCCGAAAACAGTTGTTCAGCTTTACTGTGAAGCCATTGGCATACCATTTATCAAAGAAGCCCTTAGCTGGGATGCCGGCACTCGTGACGAGGTAAGTTGGTGGGATGGGGGCTCGTTCCATGAAAACTTGCGCAACTCAACAGGGTTGTACCCACAAGCACGCAGGGACTATCCTGACATCAGCAAAGTTAGTGATAAAATCAAAAAAATGTATGATATTTGCATGCCTCATTATGAGCACCTGTATCAGTACCGCTTGAATTAACAATGAAAAACAATCTGACAATATTAGACAATATCACCGAACATGCAACCAAGATTGGTAAGGCCGAACGTGCTAAAGTAAATGCTCAAAAACCCTGTGTTATCTGGTTTACTGGTTTATCGGGCTCGGGCAAATCAACAATCGCTGATGCCTTAGAGCAAGCACTATACAAATATCAAAAACGCACTATTTTGCTTGATGGAGATAATGTGCGTAAAGGGCTTAATAAGGACTTAGGATTTACCGATAAAGATCGCGTCGAAAATATTCGACGAATAGCTGAAGTGTCAAAACTGATGCTGGAGGCCGGACTCTTAACCATTGTATCCTTTATTTCACCATTTCGAGAAGAGCGAAAAATGGCAAGATCGCTTTTTGAGGAAGATGAATTTATTGAAATTTACATAGATACACCAATAGAAATTTGCGAGCAAAGAGATCCAAAAGGATTATATAAAATGGCTCGTGCCGGTAAGTTGAAGAATTTTACCGGTATTGACTCCGACTACGAAGCACCCCAAAACCCCGAAATAACTTTGCATAATGGCCATGCAAAAATACAGGATATGGCCGATCAGATCATCCAATATTTGACGGACAAACAAATAATTTAACCATGCTTGATCACGCAGACACACTCAACAGCCTTAAGCTTGTCGCTCGCAATGCCGGCGTTGCCATTATGGAAATCTATCAACAAGATGCAGGCACAGAAACTAAGGCAGACGGCTCACCAGTGACATTGGCTGATAAGGCCGCTGAAGCAATCATTCTTCCAGCATTAAAGGCAGTGGATAGTGGCATAACCATTATTTCGGAAGAAAGTGCAGAGAGTCACTTGCTGGAAGCTCCAGAGCGATTTTTTATTGTCGATCCGCTTGATGGCACTAAAGAATTTCTAAAAAAAGACGGCTTGGGGTCATTTACAGTCAACATTGCGCTTGTTGAAAATAACGAACCCGTATTAGGTGTGGTGTACGCACCTGCACTCGATAGACTTTTCTACGGCTCTAGCAATCTTGGCGCCTTCGAAGAGAAGGCCGGAAAAACTCAATCAATTCGTATTCGCAACACACCAGAAACTGGCGCAGTGGCTGTGGCTAGTATTTCTCATAGGGACGAGCAGACAGACAACTGGCTTAATGAGAATGAAATTCATCAAACAACTTCAATCGGCTCTTCTTTAAAATTCTGCCTTATTGCTTGTGGCGAAGCAGATGTCTATCCACGCTTTGGTCCAACAATGGAATGGGATACGGCTGCAGGTGATGCAGTTTTAAGGGCTGCCGGCGGCATGGTTATACAACCGAACCAAAAGCCCTTTATCTATGGAAAAGTTCATTACCGGAATGGACCTTTTATTGCACGCGGTAACGTTTAGAGACAATTCAATTTACACAAGCTAATTAAGATAAATAACTACACCACACTTAACGCATCCACCAACTCTTAGTAAAGATAGTAAGGAGGTTAAAGTGCATATTTTTACAAAAACCAGCATTTGTGCTATAGTTGATGCACACTTGTCCTTTTTGGAATGAATTATGCGCATTTTCATAACATTTTTAATATTGATCAGCCTCGGGATAAGCCACGCTGAAGTTCGAATTGAGCGCACATCTGTCTCCGGCGCCTCAAGTGTTTCTGACTTAAAGCCCGGTGAACTCAAAGCAATTCAGCCTACACCAAAAATCCAACAACCAAAGGTAGTTCAGACGCGTTCAACAAATACTCAAGCCGGTAAGGATAATGACGCGGTTAGTCGCCCCATCTGGAAAGCTCCCAAAAATGACACATCTGACCAACTAGACTCTCCTGATAATTCGGCCAAAAGGCCTATATGGCAAGCACCAAAGGACGACAATACATCGCGGCCAGACCCAGAAAAAGAATACCAACCCAGTAATGCTAACAGCACAATTATTGCAGATGATCGAAGAAATGATCCCGGAGAAGATCGACAGATTTCTGATGAAGACAACAACAAAGATAATGAAACTGATGAAGACAGATCTAGAACCAATAATAACAACGACAACCAGGTAGTAGGCGACGATCGAAGAAGTGATCCTGGGGAAGGTCGACAAGTTTCTGATGGCGAAAACAATCAGAAGGATGATAACGATGGAAATTTATTAGATGACCTCATTAAGCAGGGGCAAATCAAACCTGCAATTGCTACAAACAACGACGTTTTTCTCGAGGTTATGCTCGTAACTTCAAGAGGGTGTGATGAAGGCTCTATACACAGCATTAAACAGAAAACCTTTGTTTGTAAAAAAGGTGAACTTTTTGACATGGGCCCCGTTAATCTAAATGTTGAGTCTGTAGGTATGGATATTGGGCCCTTGGGTATGGAAGGTGAGCTTATCGAAGATGCAATAAAAGCTATTAATACTCGCAATAGTGCCAAATTCACCGAGAAAGAAAAAGCATTTAAAGAGAGTTTTTCCGAGAATGATGTTCAATCCTGGACCGTGGAAGGTAACACCTTTACAATGATTCAAACTACTGGCTGCGATAATGATCAACTTCGGCTTATTGAAGGGCAACGTTTCCTATGTAAGAATGATGAGTGGTTAGGGCCGATCGACAAAAAAGGTGTATTTTCCTTTAGTCGTGGGCTTCACAATAATGGCGCCTTTCTTCCTTGGCACAGAGGGTACCTCATTCCAAATCAAGCCCTAGGAGAAGATAGCTTTATAGGACAGGCTGGCTTTATAGGACAGGCCGGAAAAAATCCACAACAAGGATTAGATGATAATTCTAAAAGTCAAATCAAAGAATTTGTAAAAAATGCATGGCAGGGGCTGGATCAAGCATTAATTGAAAGCAGTGCCAATAAAACGCTTAACTTCGAGGAAATTAAAGTAACCCTTCAAGACCATCTTTACTCCCCCGAAAAACGCAACTTGAGCTCCATAGAGATGGCTAGAGAATTAGAGCACGGACCAGGATTGCATGATGCACTCCAACAGGCCAATGAGGCCAAAAAATTTGCTGAGCAGAATTTTGATGATCTGGCTGAAAAAAACATTGCCGTTGAGAGAGCTGTAATACTGGACCAGTATGCCACCAATATTCAAATCATTGAAAACAAATACAATCAATTAATAAAATCCTTAAACGATAGCCATGCAGACAATGTTGTAATTTCCCAAGCATCTGCTTTATTTCAAGAAGCGGCGATATATGATATATTCGTACACAACAACGCAGTTGATTTGATTGATAATAAGTTTAATAGCGATATTGAATTCACAGTTAAAGCCAAAGAAGAGAAAGTTTCAAATGCAGATGCTCAATACGAAGAAATAAATCAAGGGGCACTAAGGGTTCGAGAAGACGCAAGAAACAATACAACAAACGATACTGAAAGAGCTAATGCAGATGCTCAATACGTCCAAAAAATTGCTAACAACTGGGAAGAGCATGCTAAAGAAGTTGCGGAAATAGAGGTGTCCTTCTTACAAGGCATGTCGGAAATAAAACAAACCTACGACGAGTCTCTGAGAGTTGCGTTGGAGCTGTACCAAGAAGCTACAAAAGAGCAATTCTCCACATATATGCAAACGACTGAAAGCTTAGAAGGCCAAAGAAGTGTTGAATTAAATCTCCTAGAAGAGGCCAAAACTTTGGAAATCCAACAAGCCGTGAGTATTAGAGATAGAGCGCTTGGAGCTCGCTCATCAAACGACCCAATCTTCTAATTTTATTAACAATACCGTATAGTAAAAGAATGATTACATGGTATAAAGTCGTCAGAGCTGAACACCTCTTTTTTGTTTCTTAACAACTCAATACAATGACCACCTCTATCGAAGAACGCAGCTTATCTGTGTCATTGACGCAAACAATCTTAACAATTAGCGGCTGTCTATTAATTACTTTTTGCATGGGCTCTATTCATGCCTTTAGTACTTTAATCGAGAGTATAGAATTGCAAGCAAACATTGAAAGAATGGCTTCAAGTTTTATCTACTCAACGGGTCTAGCTGGTGTCACACTTGCAGTTTTTTTTGGTCATACTTTATACCGCCGATTTAAAGCATTTCCCTTGATGTTGGCCGCTACGATTCTTCCATTTTCTGGCGTGGCACTTACCAGTAGCGGAACATGGCTGGGCTGGTTAATAGGTTATGGTGTTTTTTTCGGCTTTGCAAGCGGCTTGGGTTACGGATTCTCATTACACGCATGCACAATAGTCAGCGCCAAAGAGAGGCGCGGTCTTGCTCTCGGCGCGGTGACTGGGGCATATGCACTTGGTGCCGTCACTTTTTCAGTGGCCTACCCAGCCCTCTTAACAAAATTCGATCTTAATATAGCTTATGCCGTTGGAGCGGGTGTGATTTCCATCCTTATTGGTATAGGGGCAATATTACTACTTATCTCAAGAATTGAAACAAGGCCTAAGTCAGATAAAAAGCGGATCGAAAAACCTCGACACATTGGTTTTATTAAATTATGGCTTGGCTATTGTTTTGGTGTTTTTGCAGGACTAATGGCTATTGGTCATGCTGTACCGATCATCAAAACCATGGGGGGAAGTTCACAACTTGCATCAAGTGGAATTATGCTAATGTCATTAGGTGGTGGTATTGCAGCTCTAATCACCGGCTACATTGCCGACCAATTTGGCTGTCGAAAGCCATTGGTTGTCCTTACAGTCACTAGCGCCATCAGTTTGTTCCTTTTGGTTATATTTAGTGGCGCTCAATTAGCGTTAGTATTGATGATTTGCATTGCAACACTTTACGGCGCACTCATTGCTATCTATCCGACCTTAGTGGCCAATCTTTTTGGAAAAGAACACTCAGCTTGGGCTTACGGAAAAGTCTTTACCGCCTGGGGGTTTGCCGGACTTTGTGCGCCTTTCTTGGCAGGCTGGTTATACGAACACAGTGGCAGCTACAACGCTCCATTACTAATTGCAGCAATCCTTTCTATTATTTCAGCGATTGTTGTTTATCGCCTTCCTAACACACACTAACACACTAATTCTTTATCGCCTCCTCGCAAGAGTTCAGGTCTACTTCGTGTGTAAAAAAATGGCCTTTATTCCTATCGTAATAATGCCAAATTAAAATAGTATCGTGCTCAAGATAATTCTTTATGCCTTCGATTGTGCATGAAATGTAAGTTAAAATCTCCTTGCTAAATTCTTCAGTATGTTTAATCTCGTCTTTACTCATTTCTCCTAAATCCAAATGGACTAGCATACTGTAAATTTCAAACACCCCTTCTTTAGCGGCCGCACGGAACACCAGGGTATCTTCATCACTCATGTAGGGCGCCTTAGCGTTAACCGAATCAGCATCAGCTTGTAACTTAGATAGCGGGTAAGGTTCACTATCTTGCGCTGAAGAGCAGCTAACAAGCAAACTAAGTAATAAAGTAAAGATGGTTTTTAGTGTCCAGCCTTTCTTATTTAACACTTGCCCTCCTTAATTAAGAGTTTACAAAAAATAACCTTTCCCTAATATAATACATACACTTATTTAACTATTATATAGAATCATGGAAAAACACATTATTGCCACAGATAAAGCTCCAGCAGCAGTTGGCACCTATTCACAAGCAGTTGCTGTCAGTGGTGGCACAACAGTCTACTTATCTGGTCAAATTCCCCTGGTGCCAGAAACGATGGAAGTTATTGAAGGTGGCATCTCCGAAGAAATTAACCAGGTCTTTCAAAACTTAACAGCTGTTTGTAATGAGGCCGGCGGTGATCTGAGCAACATTATTAAGCTCAATATCTTTTTAACAGATCTCTCGAATTTCCCAATCGTGAACGAAATTATGGCGCAGTATTTTGACCAGCCTTACCCAGCCCGTGCGGCCATTGGCGTTAAAGAATTGCCGAAAGCAGTTGGTGTTGAAATGGACGGCGTAATGATGATCGGTTCCGATCAGTATAGCTACTAATTAATGCCAGCCCTCTCTGATCCACTGATTTCCATTGGCGGATTAGGGAAAAAAACTTCGGAAAGGCTCAATCAACTAGGCATATACACCTTAGAACACCTACTCTTTCACCTACCGACCAGATATCAAGACAAAACTCGAATAACCCCACTTACTAATGCGCAAGTGGGGAGTGAGATTTTAACCGAACTAACCATCGAGCGAATTGAAGAGGCGCCCACTCGACAGCGTCAACTACTTTGCTATCTCGTAGACGAAAACAACCAGCGACTACTTCTGCGTTTTTTTCACTTTAATCAATACCAAAAACAAGCCCTAGTTCGAGGCGAGGCACTTCAATGCTTTGGTGAGATCAAAGTTGGCCGACAAGGCCTCGAAATGCATC
>Ga0105349_10000257_pt1 | contig 20079 bp, 17 predicted proteins | sample EN1Hudseemescosm_FD_83661 | JGI IMG/M metagenome (GOLD analysis project Ga0105349, IMG submission 83661) | Methane-oxidizing microbial communities from mesocosms in the Hudson Canyon - EN1B Hudson Canyon | ecosystem: Environmental > Aquatic > Marine > Cold seeps | place: Hudson Canyon...
TATAATATGATTGATGGGATAGACGGTCTTTTGGGGTCTATGGTTATCATAGCGTTAGTTGGTGCGGTGTTATTTCAAGTAAATAGTGGCAGAATTTTATTGATCGAGCATATGGGAGTATTATGTGCTGCCTTAGTACCATATTTGTGTGTGAACTTAGGTTTTTTTAGTAAACGGAAGATCTTTATAGGCGATGCAGGGAGTATGTTTTTAGGCTATCTTTTGGCGTGGTTTTTCATCTACCTTTCCCAGAGTCCAGTGCAAGCTATGAAGCCAGTAAGTGTTTTGTGGTGTATTGCCATTCCCGTAGCAGATACCATAGTAGTTATGGGTAGAAGAATTTTAAAGAAAAAGTCTATTTTTGCTGCAGACCGTGCGCATTTACATCATCTTTTTCAGTTAGCTAATATAACTGATAGGAAAGCACTTTTAATTATTGATGTGCTAGCTGTGTCTTTGATGCTACTTGGGTTTGTGCTGATATCATATGGAGAGCAATATAGCTTCGTTGTTTTTTTAATTTTTTTCTGTGTTTACGCTTATGGGATTTTGCATTCTTGGTGGCTGCATAAGGCTCTCCAACGGCTTTAAGTTTGTTCGAGGTAGAAAAAAAGGACTAATGAGTTACAGCGGCTATTTGGATAATGAGAAAGTTTGAAGAGGTGAGTGCTAGTAGTAATACTTGATATGTGGAACTTTAAAAATAAAGCATTAATATCGTTAATTAGCGAGCAAAAATAGTTGTTTTATTGCTCAACTTTATGCAAAACCAACAAACAGTTAAGGTGCCGCTGGATGCAGTTAAGGCGGTCTGAGCGCTATTGGTTAGTGTGTGTAAAAAGATAAAAGTTTATGTTGAGAGCGCTTTTCAGGATAAGAAAAGAGTGTGATAACGCCTGCGGTCATAGGGGTTTTTGAGGGTGGTTAGGTCTTTTTTAAGGTGAGTTTTAACCCAACGGTGAGCAAGTAATTTTGCACGCTGGTGGCTGTAGTGTGCTTAACGCTGTAGTTTAAAAGCCTAACCGAGTAGTAAAAAAATTATAGGATTATTTGGAGTTCAACATGACCATGATAAAGATCTTTAATTTTTTGAAAAACCTGTTAAGGATCGTAAAGTAAAGAAACCTATGTTTGCCAAACTTGCCAATTTAAGCCGCTTTGAAAAACGCATCCTAATGGCGTTGACGGATTTGTGTTTGGTTAATGGCGCCTTGTGGTTGGCTTTTAGTTTTCGCCTGTGGCAATGGTACGTACCTTCCCCCGTTGAAGGATTGTTGTTTGCAGTCGTGTCGGGGCTTTGTATCCCGGTTTTTGCAGCACTTGGGATTTATCACTCGATTACCCGTTTTATTAGTTATAAGGGCTTGTTGATTATCGTCAAGGCATCGGCCTTATTAGTGTTGTCTTGGTTATCGATCATTCATTATTTTTTACCGTTTTATTTCGATGTTAATATCGCAGCCTTTCCCCGCTCGATACCGGTTTATTATTGGCTGGATATGAGTTTGCTGGTTGTACTGAGCCGTGTGGTGGTAAGGTGGCTAATTCTGCGCGGAAATGACAACGGTGAACGAAAACAAGCGGTGGTGATCTATGGCGCAGGGGCTGCGGGCATGCAATTGGCTGCATCGCTAGCTCAAAATAATGAGACGCAGGTATTGGGGTTTATTGATGATGATGAGCGCTTAAAAAAACACTGGATACAAAATTTTAGAGTGTTAGGAACCCGCTCGGTGATTGCCAAGCTACGTAAAAAACACGGTGGACTGACGGTTCTGCTGGCCATGCCGGCGACCAGTCAAGCAGATAAGACATCGATCTTGACTTATTTGGAAGACAAGGCGGTCAATGTCAGAACCTTGCCGTCAATGGATGATTTGGTCTCTGGTCGATTTAAAGTCAGTGATTTACTTGCAGTTGATATCGACGATTTGTTAGGACGTGAATCGGTAGCCCCTAATACAGCCTTACTGTCAGCGGCCATTACCGATAAAAATGTATTGGTCACCGGAGCCGGGGGTTCAATTGGGTCAGAACTGTGTAGGCAAATACTTTCGCTTAAGCCTAAGACCTTAGTGCTCTTTGATCACTCAGAATTCAATTTGTATCAGATTGATAAAGAGTTAGAGCAGCATTGTACAGATCAAGACTGCGGTGTTGATATCAAAGCCATTTTAGGTTCAGTGGTGAATGAGGCGCGGGTTAGGGATGTACTGGCTGCTTTTAATATCCATACCATTTATCATGGAGCGGCCTACAAGCATGTGCCGTTGGTGGAATACAATGTCTGTGAGGGGGTCAATACTAATTTTATCGGCACTTACTATGTGGCGAAAGCAGCCCTAGAATTCAGTGTTGAGAACTTTGTTTTGGTTTCAACCGATAAGGCCGTACGACCCAGCAATGTGATGGGGGCGAGTAAACGCATGTCCGAGTTGGTGGTTCAGGGCTTGGCGCAACGTGCAGTTGAAAACAACCCAGGGTCTGGGTCTAAAACCCATTTCACCATGGTCCGTTTTGGGAATGTTTTAGGGTCTTCCGGGTCGGTGATTCCGTTGTTTCAAAAACAGATTGAATCAGGTGGGCCTGTCACGGTAACGCACCCAGACATTACCCGGTTTTTTATGACCATTCCAGAAGCGGCGCAACTGGTTATTCAGGCCGGGGGCATGGGGCTTGGTGGTGATGTTTTTGTACTGGATATGGGTGAGCCGGTGAAGATCAATGATTTAGCCAAAAAGATGATTCATTTATCAGGCTATGTTGTTGAAGGGGTCGAAATAAATACCAATACCAATACCAATACCAATACCAATACCAATACTATAACGATTGATTATACCGGCCTTCGAGACGGTGAAAAACTGTATGAAGAACTATTAATTGGCGATAACGTTCAAGGCACAGCGCATCCTAAAATCATGACTGCCGATGAAGTCAGTTACCCGTGGTCTGAGATGGAGCGAATTCTAAAACAATTTCAAACGGCTTTGGCGCAAAGGAACAGTCATAAGGTTAGAGAATGTTTAAAACAATATGTTTCAGGATTTACCCCGCAATGCGCTAATGAAGACTTGATGGCCGAGTCAGACAGGGTGAGGCCAATGAGGTCCTTGACAAGTATTGAGTCCAGAGTAAAAAAACCTTAGGATCATGGGGCGCGATAAGGGGTTTTATGTGGTGGGCAAGTGATTTTGGCCACAGTTTTGTATTTAGCTCAGTAGTTTTTCTCAGTAGCATTTAGCGCAAAGCCATTATTATGTTGATGGGCTCTAACTTGACTGTAATACCCGATTATATAATTAATAATATTTATTTTAACCTGGAAATTTACCCAAATCGGTAACAATAGAATAAGTGGTTATGGGATTAGTGATTGGTTCAAGGATACAAATTCAAATATTAAAAACGGGGAATTATTTTTTAAGAGTAGATATTAGTAATATATAAAGAAAGTAATTTTCGATCTATTGCAAAAGGCATTAGTTGGCGAGTTATTGCAACGTCAACGACAATTACAATTGTTTACTTTTTCTTTGAGCGTTTGGACCTAGCTATAGCGGCAGGCATGATCGAAACTGTTGTAAAAGTTGCCCTTTTTTGGGCGCGTGAGCGTACTTGGTTACAAATCAAGTGGGGCAAGAAAAGAATTGAACCCTTTAATTTATGGTTTACAGGATTGCTTCTTTCTGGGAAAACAACCATTGCTGATAAAGTTTATGCAGAATTAGTTAAGCTGGAAATTCCAATAGAGCGCATTGACTCAAAAGATATTCGCGATCTTATTCCGGATATTGGGTATACGAGAGAAGATCGTAATCGTCATATGCACCGCATCGGTAATTTGATTTGGACCTTGCAGAATAACTCTGTTTCAACAGTCGCATCATTTGTCTCACCGTATAAAGAGTCGCGGCAAGCAATTCGTCAGATGGTAAAAAACAATATTGTGGTTTATGTTAAAGCGGGTGTAGAAACGTGCCAGAAAAGGGATTATAAAGGTGCTTATGCCAAAGCACTGAGTGGCGAATTTAAAAACTTTCCCGGTGTGGATGAAGTGTATGAAGAACCCAAACGAGCAGAACTTGTCATAGAAACAGAAACTACAACGGTAGATGAAGCCGTTGTGCTCATTGTTAAATATGTGAAGAAACACTGTATCAAGTAAGAGATTTTTGGAGTTATTTTAAGTCATGGCATATAAAAAACTTAGGCGGCATTCTAAAAATTGGCTCTAAGATGCCTGCTTTATTTAATTTTTTACAGTGCTCATATGTTGGTAGGCGATTTACCAGATTTGAAAAGCATCCCCCTTTAATAAATAAAATATCATTAGATAGTTTGTGGAGTAAACATGAATCACTGAATAGTAACCACACTATAACTGTTTGGGTGGTGGTAGATATATTTACGCAATATTACGATACTAGTATTGGTGAAGATGTGATTGATTTTTTAAAGAAGTGTAATATCAACATAGAGATGATATTTTCTGAAAATTCAGTTATGGCTATGATATCTCATGGGCTTCTCAATGAAGCCAAACAAGAGCTTAGGCAATTAGCCTTAAGACTTAACAAAATAAAAAAGGATGATCTGGTGGTCGGTATTGAGCCCAGTGAAGCTTTAGTTTGGCGTGATGAAGCTAAAGAATTAATAGCTAATGATAACCTTCCTGAGGTTTTATTATTTGAGGAATTGGTACTCAAATTACAAAAATTAGACGTATTACCAGAATTAAATGCATTAAATAATAAAGTTTTAGTTTATGAGCATTGTCATCAAAAATCTTTAGCAGAAACGAGCAATCTTATTAAAGCACTAGAATTAATTCCAGAATTAAAAACTGAAATAATTAATGGTGGTTGTTGCGGTATGGCAGGAGAATTTGGTTATAAGTATACTGAAATTTCAGAGAAAATTGCTCATAACTCTCTAGATAGTTATATGGAAAAAATTGAGGAATATGATAGGTTGCTTGCTACAGGCACAAGTTGTAGAAAGCAAATTTTAGATATCTTTAAAATTCAATCAACACATTTACCACGCTTGTTTATTGAGTCAGTAAAGCAAAAAGGGTGAAGATATGTTAAAGGATAATTGGTTTGTTTTTAAAGATATAGAAAAATTATCTCAGGAATTATTAAAAGACATTCTGTCTATAGCTCAGGAATCAATTCAGTCAAATGGCTACTTTAAAATTGTGTTGACTGGCGGAACAAGCATCATACATCTGTACAAACTTCTCAGCAGTGCAAAATCTAATTGGAAAAAATGGCACATCTATATTGGAGATGAACGCTGTTTACCATTAGGAGATAAAGACAGAAATGATTATATGATTAACAAGGTCTGGTTCAGCAACGGTCTAATACCTAAAGAAAATATACATTTTATATGCGTCGAATTGGGTATTGATAATGCCGTACTGCACTATGAAAACGTGTTAAAAAATGTTGTAAATTTTGATGTGGTTTTGCTTAGTGTCGGAGAAGATGGTCATGCGGCATCATTATTTCCAGGCCATTTATATAACAATAACAAGAGTGTTGTGGTTGAAAATAACTCACCAAAATACCCATTAAATAGAATCAGCATGTCTTATGCAAGGCTAAATAAATCAAAAAACGTTTTTAAAGTGATTAGTGGAACTTCAAAACATAATGTTGTGGAGCGCTGCATTAAGAATGAAATTCTGCCAATTAATCAAATTAATGGTTATTTCGAAAAGGTGTTTATTTGTGCAGATGCATTATTTGAGCCATATTAATATTTTTTTAGATAGAATTCTTAGCTTGCTTACTAAATTTATTTATAAAAAGTAGAGCTTTTGTTTAAAACAGTCCCAATTATTCTTTCAGGTAGCTCATGCAAAGATATAACAATTAAAGAAAATGGAGAAAATTATGAGAAAGGCAGCTGAATATAAAGAAAAATTAAGCTTTGATACTACAAAACTTGATAGTGTATCAAGATTAGAAAATATGGGGTGGAGCGGTACAACAGATATAAAGAAAGGGCTTGATAAAACTTGTGTTTGGCGCTTAAGTAAGGGAAAGTAATGAAAATAGCAATTGCCGGAACCGGCTACGTAGGCTTATCCAACGCCATGCTTCTAGCCCAAAACCATGAGGTCATTGCCCTTGATATCATCCCTGAGAAGATTGAACAACTTAACAACAAAATATCTCCTATAGTGGATGCTGAGATTGAAGATTTCCTAGCCAATAAAGACCTTAACTTTAAAGCCATGCTTGACAAAGAAGAGGCCTACAAAAATGCTGACTTTGTCATCATTGCCACACCTACTGATTTTGATGTTGAAACTAATTATTTTAATACAAGTTTGGTCGAAAATGTTATTAAGGATGTGGTAATTATTAATCCTGATGCGGTGATGGTTATTAAATCTACCGTGCCAGTTGGCTACACAGAATCTATTAAAGATAAGTTTAATTGTAAAAATATTATTTTTTCACCAGAGTTTTTAAGAGAAGGTAGTGCACTATACGATAATTTACATCCTTCAAGAATCATTGTTGGCGAGCGTTCAGATAGGGCTAAACAATTTGCTAATTTATTAGTAGAAGGTGCAATTAAAGAAAATATTGATGTGTTGTTTACTGATTCAACTGAGGCAGAAGCCGTCAAATTATTTTCAAATACGTATCTTGCAATGCGTGTTTCATACTTTAATGAGCTTGATACTTATGCCGAGATTCATGGATTAAATTCAAAGCAGATTATTGAAGGGATTAGTTTAGATCCAAGAATTGGGTCGCACTACAACAACCCATCCTTTGGTTATGGTGGCTATTGTTTACCTAAAGATACTAAGCAGCTTAAAGCCAACTATCAAGATGTGCCAAATGCACTTATTAGTGCTATTGTTGATGCTAACTCTACCAGAAAGGATTTTATTGCAGACTCTATCATCGCCAAACAACCTAAGGTTGTTGGCGTACATAGATTAGTCATGAAGTCAGGTTCTGAAAATTTTAGATCATCTTCTATTCAGGGTGTTATGAAACGTATTAAGGCTAAAGGTATTGAAGTGGTTATCTATGAGCCGGTATTCGAAGAAGACGAATTCTTCCACTCTAAAGTGATTAAAGATCTTGGTGAATTTAAGAAAATTAGCGATATAATTATTGCTAACAGAATGGTGGACGAGCTTAACGACGTGAAAGATAAAGTTTACACTAGAGATTTATTTAACTCGGATTAGTTAAACAAGCAATCATTCAAGTATGAAAACAATAAACATTAAAGTAATAGAGCAACATAACAACAAAAAATAAGAATTATTAAATGAAAATATTAGTGACTGGAGGAGCTGGCTTTATTGGAAGCCATTTGTGTGAAGAATTAATTAAAGAAAAGCATAATGTGTATTCTTTGGATAATTACTCTACAGGGAAAATAGAAAACCATATTAAAGGTGTTCAATATATTAAAGGTGAAACAAAAGACATTTTTAGTCTTGTAACTTTTAAGCCAGATGCAATCTATCATTTGGGTGAGTATTCAAGAGTCGAACAAAGCTTTGAGGATATTGAAAATGTATGGAAGTTTAACAAAGACGGAATTTTTGCAGTTTTGCAGTTTTGTAGACAAACTGATGCTAAATTAATTTATGCGGGTAGTAGTACAAAGTTTGGGGATGGTGGATTGGGCAGATCTCAAAGCCCTTATGCTTGGACAAAAGCATCAAATACGGAATTAGTTGAGAATTATGGAGACTGGTTCGGAATTAAGTATGTGATAGTGTATTTTTACAATGTTTATGGAGGAAGGGAGATTGCTACAGGAAGGTACGCAACATTAATAGCATTGTTTATCGAGAAATATAAATCCAACAAGCCACTGACAGTAGTGAGTCCTGGAACACAATTAAGAAATTTCACACATGTTAGTGATATTATTTCTGGTCTTATATTGGTAGGAGAAAAAGGAGAGGGTGATAATTACGGTATAGGGTGTTCTCAATCAATATCAATATTGGATGTTGCAAAAATGTTTGGTTCTGAAATTCAAATACTGCCCGAAAGAAAGGGTAACAGAATGAGTGCCGAAGTAGTTTGTAACAAGACAAAAGAATTGGGGTGGACTGAAACAAAATCACTTAAACAATATATCGATAATATTATTAAAGACGGGCCTTGATTTATATTCTTTTTTCTAGATATGATAATCATTACTAATGCCTTGAGTTTCAAGAAGAAGATAAAGAGGTTTTAGCAGAGCAAAACATCGTTAAGATAATTTAAATATATTTCTTAAATTGTATAATCTAAAGCTTACTCATAGCACTTTAACTTCCAATAGAGTGAAGATTAATGTTAAGAAAAAAAGTGACACAACTATTACTTTGGAGTTGGTGTAAAGAATTGGAGAGTATCTGTCATTGTATAATGATTTGGCAGTTTGTGGCTACATCCAGATGATGCAGGAAAAAATACAATTTTAAATGGATAAAAGAGGTTATTTTTCATATGGTTACTGACAAAGAAAAAACTATACGCCCCGTTATTCTTTGCTTTGTCTCCTATTACCTTCCTGGCTATAAATCTGGCGGGCCGGTGCGAACAATTGCGAACATGATTGAGTATTTGGGAGATGAGTTTGATTTCCATATTGTCACTCGTGATCGTGATTTACTAGATATTAAGAGCTATGAAAATGTGCTGGTTGATAGTTGGAATACTGTAGGAAATGTGAAAGTATTTTATGCCTCCAAAAAATCAATGACGCTATATGGGGTGGCTCAATTATTGCAGAATAATTCGTATGATACATTATATTTGAATAGTTTTTTTGATTTTAATTTTACAATTCTACCGCTTTTAGCTCTCAGGATGAGGTTAACTCCGAGATGTGCGACTGTGATTGCACCTCGGGGAGAGTTATCAGTGGGTGCAATTGCATTAGGACGTTTTAAGAAGAAAAGTTTTCTATTTTTGTCTGGCGTGCTAGGTCTTTACAAGGGGTTGTGTTGGCAGGCTTCTAGCGAATTCGAAAAGAATGATATCAATCGTGAGCTTGGAAACTTATCGCCTCGAGTTAATATTGCTGAAGATTTGGCATCAAAAATTAATCCAAAACAACTTGCAGCAAATGCGATTCCCGCTAGAAATCCTGGCCCACTCCGACTAATTTTTCTATCACGAATCTCCCCCATGAAAAATATAGACTATCTGTTATGTCTATTGAGGCGGGTGATTGAGCCTGTTCAATTGTCGATTTTTGGACCGATAGAAGATAAGGATTACTGGTGCAAATGCAAGATGCTTATGCAAAAACTACCTCCTAATATTGTTGTTCGCTATAAAGGAGATCTTAAGCCAGAACAAGTACACTTAACTTTCTCTCAATATGATGTTTTTGCTTTTCCCACGCGCGGAGAAAATTTTGGCCATGTAATTTTTGAATCTCTTTCTGCTGGAACACCTGTGATAGTAAGCGATCAAACGCCATGGGAGGTAGATGTTAATTCTGCCCTTACAGTTGTTCCTTTGAATGATCAAGATGGCTGGACAAAAAAGATCGAAGATTGGGCGCATTTAAGTGCCAATGATTTTCATAAAAGTAGAAAAGAAGCTTTGATATATGCTACGAACTATTACACCAATAATAAATCTGTTGAACACAATAGGCAGTTGTTCCTATTACGCAAAACATAAATTTAAAGACAGATTCAATAACCACCTAAGTTGTCATGATTCTTAATTATATTTGTTAAGGCCTTCTCTAACGTTTTGCTTTCAAACTGCTTTATTAATGTATACTTTTGAACTTAATTCAAGGTTTTGAGTGCGGTAGCTATGGTTTAGATTCTTGGAAGTTAACACTGGAATGATAAGTCAAGAAATAGATATGATTGAACAAGACAAGCTAATTAAGACCCATAACTACAAAGTGTTTCATTATAAATTATGCTAAAAGAGCTTTGGCACCATTTAACAGGTCGCCGACATAAGCAATTTTTTTTTCTATTGCTACTGATGATCCTTGCGTCATTTTTGGAGGTTGTTAGTATTGGAGCAATTCTGCCATTTTTAGGCGCTCTTACTGCACCAGAGCATATATATCAACAGCCAATCATGCAGCCAGTCATACAGATATTGAAAATTACTACACCTGAGCAGTTATTATTGCCCGCAACTATTATATTTGTTATTTCTGCAATATTAGCGGGAATAGTACGCCTCTTGCTTCTTTTTGTAATTACAAGACTCTCGTTCGCAACAGGTGCCGATTTAAGTATTGATATATTTCATCGCACTCTTTATCAGAGTTACGAAGTACACTTAGGGCGTAATAGTAGTGAAGTGATAAATGCCATTATATCGAAAACAAACACAGTTATTAGTGGAATCATTCAACCGGCTCTAACATTAATAAGTTCATCGATATTGATGATTGGAACCATATTTGCGCTTTTTATGATTGATTCCATGATTGTATTTTTTGCTATTTTTGGTTTTGTTCTCATATATTTATTAATTATTCAATTTACAAAGAGCAGACTAAAAGAAAATAGTATCTGTGTAGCAAAACAATCTACTAATATGATTAAAGCCCTTCAAGAGGGGCTTGGCGGTATTCGTGATGTACTGATTAATGGAAGTCAGCAGTTTTATTGTCAATTGTATCGTAATTCAGATCTTCCATTAAGGAAGGCGTTGGCAAGTAATACATTTATTAATGGCAGCCCTCGTTATGTGATTGAATCTATTGGAATGGTCTTGGTTGCAATTTTGGCCTATAGCATGAGTTTAAGAGAGGATGGATTGAGTACAGTAATTCCCATATTAGGTGCATTGGCACTTGGAGCGCAGCGATTGTTGCCAGCATTACAACAAGCTTACGGAGCATATAGCACTATAAGAGCATCACATTCTTCTTTTGAGGATGTTTTAAAGTTGTTGAATCAGCCAATGCCGAGCCATGTAAATAATTTAGATTTATCGCCAGTATATTTTAATAGTGAGATAAAGCTTGAGAATTTGAGTTTTCGTTATAACAATGATTCGGAATGGATTTTTAAGGACGTTAATTTAAAAATAACTAAAGGTGCACGTGTGGGGTTTATTGGAGCGACAGGAAGTGGAAAAAGTACATTGCTAGATATTATTATGGGGTTATTGCCGCAAACTATAGGAGTATTTAAAGTGGATAATCGCATCATTAATAACAATAATAGAAAATCATGGCAGGAGTATATCGCTCATGTGCCGCAAAATATTTATCTCTCAGATGGTACTATAGAAGAGAATATAGCTTTTGGTGTTTCAGAAGAGAAAATCAACCATAAACAAGTAAAAAAAGCAGCCCAACAAGCTCAAATTTCAGAATTAATTGACAATTGGAAAGACGGCTATAAAACTCTTATAGGTGAGCAGGGTGCTCGTCTTTCTGGAGGGCAGCGTCAAAGAATAGGGATAGCTAGAGCACTATATAAAAATGCAGAGATTCTTATTTTTGATGAAGCAACGAGTGCTTTGGATACTAGTACTGAAAAAGCAGTTATAAAAGCAATAGAGGCATTAGATAGAGAAATAACAATATTAATTATCGCTCATAGGCTTACCACTGTCGAGGGGTGTGATCAAATAGTAGAGTTGGAAAATGGCGCTATAAAAAATGTAAAATATAGAAATCTTGTTAAATAGTAGAGTGGTAATATGAAGACATTAATTACTGGAGGTGCTGGATTTATTGGCAGCCATTTGGTGGATAATTTATTGGATATGGGGCATGAAGTTGTAGTTCTTGATAATTTTAGTACTGGGCGCAGGGAAAATCTAAGTCATGTGAATAGCCAAATAAAATTAGTTGAATGTGATTTATCTATTAAAGGTCATTGGGTTAAAGAGTTTGATAAAGTTGACTGGGTTTTTCATCTTGCATCACTTGCTGATATTGTTCCTTCTATTCAAAATCCAGAAGATTACTTTCATTCGAATGTTGATGCAACCTTCTATGTGTTGGAAGCTGCACGGTATGCCAATGTAAAACGATTTATTTATTCGGCATCCTCATCGTGTTACGGAATTCCCGATAAATATCCAACATCGGAAGAGTCAGACATTCGGCCACAATATCCTTATGCTTTAGCCAAAAGAATGGGTGAAGAGTTGATTGAACATTGGGCGCAGTTATACAATTTACCAACCATATCACTGCGTTTTTTTAATGTATACGGCACAAGGTCAAGAACATCAGGCACTTATGGTGCGGTCTTCGGAGTATTTTTAGCACAAAAACTTGCTAAGCAGCCTTACACAGTAGTAGGTGATGGTAAGCAAACAAGAGACTTCACTTATGTAACCGATATTGTAAGTGCACTTATCACTGCTGCAGAAAGTACAAAGACCAATAAAATATACAATGTTGGTAGTGACACTACAGTATCAATAAATAAAATTGTAGAATTGCTTGGTGGAGACAAAATTAATATTCCAAAAAGACCAGGTGAGCCTGATTGTACTTATGCAGATATTTCAAAAATCAAAGATGAGCTTAATTGGTATCCTACTATTTCTATTGAGGAAGGTGTTCAGAAAATTCTTGAAGATATTGATTACTGGAAAGAGGCAACTGTATGGAATCCAGATTCTATTTCTGAAGCGACTGAAGATTGGTTTAAATACCTAAGTAATTAATTACCTTGAAAGATACAAAAGCATTACTGCTTGCTGCTGGTTTGGGTACGAGACTTAAACCTTTAACTGATATTTGGCCAAAATGTTTAATGCCAATACGTGACCGACCGTTGTTAGAGTACTGGTTAAGTATCTTGCAAAAATCAGGTATTAGCAATGTTTTAGTCAACACACATTATTTATCAGAGTATGTGGAAGGTTTTATCAAGCAACCACACTTTATAGACTGGGTAGATTCAGTTTATGAACCCAGCCTTCTTGGTACCGCAGGCACTATAAGAAAAAATATAGACTTTTGCCAGAATGGTACTATTCTACTTGCACATGCTGACAATTGGACTTGTTGCAATTTTTCTGATTTTTTGGATTATCATCATAATCAAAGACCAAAAGACACTGTTATGACTATGATGACATTCACATGTTTGGACCCAAAATCATGCGGAATTGTAGAGTTAGATAATAATGGTGTTGTAGTTGATTTTCACGAAAAGGTCGAAGATCCTCCTGGATATTTAGCGAATGCTGCTGTTTATCTGCTAGAACCAGAGGTGATTGAATGGATAAAAAACAACCAGGAAATCAATGATTTTAGTACCGAGGTAGTTCCTCAATTTATAGGTAAGATTGCAACGTGGGAGAATAAGGAAGTTCATAGAGATATTGGCACTATAAATTCATTAAGAGAAGCTCAAAATGATCTATGTGATTTTTCATTATGGACTAAGTGTAATACATGGCAGCAATGTTTTTTAGAAAATAAAATACATCGATTAATAAATAATGACTTTCAATAATAAAGTAGTTTACCTTGAGGAGATTAGGTTAGATATTGCCGACGATGTAGCGCTTTGTTATGGACATTTCAATTTGATTCATCCGGGGCATCTAAGATATTTACAGCATGCTAAAACCTTGGCAAAGAAGCTTATTATTGCAATTAAATCTGATAGAGAATTAGATGCAGACTCCTTTGGGCAGCATTTTTCTGAGAATGAAAGAGCTGAGAGTGTAGCCAACCTTGAGATTGTTAATTATGTGGTTATACTTGACACCAATTCCCTAGATGAATTAATTAGCAGTTTAAAGCCTAGTGTATTGGTATTAGGTAAGGAGTTCGAGAATCGAAAAACTAAAAAGATTGAACTAGCGATTAATACTGTCAAAAAGCAAGGTAGAGTTGTTTTTCATGCGGGAGAAGCCCATTACGCCACTACTCAATTTTTGCATGATAATGTTTCAGATCTAGAAAGCAGTAATATAGTTAAATTTAAGACCATATGTGAAAGCAATAATATAACATGCGATACACTACAAAGTAGAATTAGCGGTTTTTCTTGTTCAAAATTGTTAGTCATTGGAGACACTATAGTTGATAACTATGTGGCTTGTGATGCTGTAGGAATGAGTGCTGAAGCTCCCGTTCTAGTTGTTAAAGAACTTGAAAACCGTGAGTTTATTGGTGGTGCAGCAATTGTAGCATCACATGTAAGAGCACTTGGGGCAAAGTGTTATTATATTAGTGTGGTTGGGGATGACTTGCTGTCTAGCAGTGTAAAAGAGGTGTTAGACAATCGTGATATCGATACGAATTTGATTATTGACCCTAGTAGGCCCACTACGTATAAAACGCGCTACATGGTTGATAATCAAAAATTATTTAGAGTGAGTCGAATTAAAGATCACAAGATTTCTGAAAAAGTTGAAAACAAAGTCATCAACAAGTTGAATGAAATAGCTCCAAATATTGATGGAATAATGGTGAGTGATTTTGTATATGGCGTTATTACCCCGAACATATTGACTGAAATTCTGCATCTTGCAGGGAAATTTAATTTAAAATTATTTGGAGATTTGCAATGCAGTAGCCAGGTAGGAAAAGTGACCAAATTCAATGAGTTTGATTTGATTACACCAACCGAAAAAGAAGCACGCATTGCATTAGATGACAATGAAAGTGGTATTGAGTGGATTGCCAACACGTTATTGGATAACACCCATACAAAAAATATGCTGATGAAATTAGGCTCTGATGGTTTTATTGCCTACAGCGGTAAGAATTTAGGTTGCAGGCAAGATTTTCCGGCATTAACGGTAAATCCTATTGATGTTACAGGTGCAGGAGATTCTTTGTTTGCAGCAATGTCAGTCGCCTTAGTTTCTAATGCCAGCTTGATAGAGGCATCAGCAATTGGAGCATGTATGGCGTCTTTATCGGTACAGGAAGTTGGCAATATACCAATAACAAAGAGTAGACTTAACAGTCATATTGTAGATACTCTAGGATAGGGTGGAATTATGAACGATAAATATGGAATAGAGAGTCACAAGTTAGCTTATCATCCCCAAAGGGTGGCAGAAATACTTGAAGCAGGAGACAATTGGGAGAAGGGTAAGCATATTTATCCAATATATATGGAACTTTCTCCAATTGGTGCATGCAATCATCGTTGTACATTTTGTGCGGTGGATTATCTTGGGTATAACCCAGTAAAACTAGACTTTGACATAATGAAGAAACGCCTTCCGGAAATGGGGAAACTTGGGGTTAAGAGTATTATGTATGCTGGTGAAGGTGAACCGTTGCTATATAAAAGAATAGCCGAACTAACAGAAATAACTAAACAATCTGGTATTGATGTTTCGTTTACAACTAACGGCACTATCTTGCCTAAAGATTTTCTTGAAAGAGCGTTGCCGAATACGAGTTGGATCAAAGCCTCTATAAATGCAGGAACATCAGAAACATATCATAAAATTCATCAAGGAAAAAAAGGTGACTTTGAAAAGGCAATTAAGAATTTAAAGGCAATGGTAGATTATAGAAAGAAACATAATCTGAAAGTTGTTCTTGGTGCCCAATCAATGCTATTGCCTGAAAATGTGGATGAAATGGAAGAGCTTGCAAGAGTGTGTAGAGATGAAATTGGCCTTGATTACTTAGTTATAAAGCCTTATTCTCAACATAAGTTTAGTCTTACTCATAAATATGAGGGTGTTGATTATACAAAATATGCTCATTATGAGAAAAAATTTACCAACATGTCTTCTGATGATTTTCAAGTAATTTTTCGCGGCCATACAATGAAAAAGTACATAGAAGGAAACGATCAACGTTATAAGAAATGCTATGCAACACCTAATTTATGGGCGTATATGATGGCTGATGGAAGGGTGTTTAGTTGTAGCGCATATTTATTAGATGATCGTTTTAGTTTAGGAAATATAAATGACAATACATTTCAAGAAATATGGGAAGGCGATAAGCGCAAAAAGAATTTTGAGTTCGTAAAACATGATTTAGACATTTCGGAATGCCGTCTTAATTGCAGAATGGATGAGGTTAATAGATATATTGACGCGATAGATCATCAAACAATAGAACATATTAATTTTATTTAGGCAATTAATGACTAGTCAATATCAACAGCTCTTATTAGAAGCAGAAACAGAATTATTTAATATTTATTCTCAATTATTAAGAATTAGGAGAATTGAAGAGGCTATTGCTGAAAAATATTCAGAGTGGCAAATGCGATGTCCTGTACATCTTAGCATTGGACAAGAGGCAATCCCTGTAGGCATTTCGATGTACCTATCTAAGGCAGATCATGTGTATAGCAATCATCGATCACATGGGCACTATTTTGCAAAAGGCGGCAGTCTAAAGAAAATGATTGCCGAGTTGTACGGGAAAGAAACAGGATGTTGCGGAGGTCGTGGTGGATCAATGCATCTTATTGATCTGGATGTTGGATTCATGGGCTCTACACCCATTGTTGGTGGAACAGTCCCTTTGGCAGTTGGAGATGCTTGGTCAGCGGTATTAAAGGATGAAAAACGTGTTTCAGTTATTTATTTTGGAGATGGCTGTTTTGAAGAAGGAGTTATGCATGAAGCTATGAATTTTGCCACGTTGCATAAATTACCAGTTATTTTTGTTTGTGAGAATAATGGGTACTCTGTATATACTCAATTGAATGAAAGGCAGTCAAGTAGGAAAATAATTGATATTGCCAAGGCACATGGGATACAAACATACAATGCAGATGGTAATGATGTTATAGGGGTTATTGAGGTTGCTTATAATGCAATCGAACGCGCAAGAAATGGCCATGGCCCTCAGTTTTTTGAATTTAAAACTTACAGATGGTTAGAACATTGTGGGCCGGATGATGATGACCACCTTAATTATCGTCCACAAGGTGAATTATCAACCTGGAAAGATAGGTGCCCAATAGAAAAACTAAAAAACCATATTGTAGGAAAAGATGTGAATTATGCGGAAAAATTTCAACTGATTGAAATTGAAATTGAAACTGAAATCTCTGAGGCCTTTGAATTTGCAATAAATAGCAAGAGCCCAACCAAAGACCAAATCGATCAATATATATATGCATAAATCTTATAATAAAGATTTAAGGAAATTAACATTTTCTGAGGCAATTCGTGAAGGGATTGATCAGTCGATGGCAGATGACCCCAATCTTATCGTAATCGGTGAAGGTGTTCCAGACCCAAAGTCTATTTTTATGACAACAAGTGGTCTAATAGAGAAATATGGGGATAAGCGTGTATTTGATATGCCATTGTCAGAAAACGGAATGACTGGAGTATGCATTGGCGCTGCTTTAAATGGAACACATGTTTTAATGATTCATCAAAGAATTGATTTTGCAATGTTGGCAATGGATCAAATCATTAATAATGCAGCAAAATGGCATTATATGTTCAATGGGCAATCTTCGGTTCCAATTGTAATTAGGGTTATAGTTGGCAGGGGTTGGGGGCAGGGTCCGCAGCATTCACAAAATCTACAGGCGATTTTTGCACATATTCCAGGTCTAAAAGTGGTGACACCAGCAACTGCAAAGGATGCAAAAGGAATGATGATTGCCGCACTTAAAGATAAAAATCCAGTCATTTTCATTGAACATCGATGGTTGCATCATATTGAAGATGCAGTTCCTGAAGAAATGTATCCTTCTGACTTAGATAAGGCACAGATAATACGGTCTGGATCAGATGTTACAATTGTTGCTAATTCATTAATGACAATTGAGACAATGAAAGCGGCTAAAGTACTTTCGGAAGTTGGAATAGATGTTGAAATTGTTGATTTAAGGTCAATTAAACCCATTGATTTAGATACAATTATAAAATCAGTATCTAAAACAAAAAACCTGATTGTAGTAGATTCTGCATGGAAAACTGGAGGTATTTCTGGAGAGATTATCTCTTTAGTTATTGAGTCTAGTTTTGATTTATTGGACAAGGCGCCATTAAGAATCACCTCGCCAGATCACTTTGTCCCAACATCGCATTATCAGGCAGATGGGTATTATCAAGATGCCAAACAAATCGCTGAGCAGGTGTTAGATTTTTTTGACCAACAAGATGGTATAGATATAATCAATAAAAAATTTAAAATAGATGGCCCAGTAGATGTTCCAAATAGAGAATTTCATGGCCCTTTTTAATTAATAAAATTAATAATATTTAGGAGTAGATTATAATTAATGGTATCGATGTAAGTTTTTCAGATGTTTCAAGTCCTGTCCCTACCAATGATTGGCAGAGCTTAACTATAGGTGAAAGAATAGATTTTATAAATAAATCTATTCAGGATTTTTCACTGAGTATTGATATTGATGTTGTTGAGGCTAATAAAGGAGGGCAAATTTCGGTAATAATTAATGACAAATTATCTGCAGCTGAACGTGGCCCTTTGTTACTAGGTATAGAGGAATTTTTAAAACTTAATGTCGATAATGGCATTACTGTTTGGCATGCTCCTATAGGTGATAAGAGTTCATTAAGAAAGTTGAGAGGCATTGAGGTTTTATCATGAGTAAATCAATTATGACAAATGATGGCGAGCTAATTTTAGATTCGCACAAATTATCATATCATACGGATAGAGTTAATTCATGGGAATCTGGAGAGAGGATAGCGCCAGTTACGGTTGACATGGCATTAACAAGGGCGTGTGGATCCATGTGTAAATTTTGTTATGCCATGATGCAAGAGCCACAGGAAAGACATGGCATTAAAACTCACCATGCTTTAAATTTGCTAGATGATTTTGCAGAAATTGGGGTGCGTGGAGTGTCATTAGTGTCTGACGGAGAGAGTACTTTGTCGAAAGCTTACGTTCCATTCGTTCAACATGCAGCAAAAAATGGTATAAATGTTGGTAATGCGACTAACGCTTGGGAGTGGGGTCCGGAGAAAAGTGAGCAAGTTCTTCCACATATGAGTTGGATTAGATTTACAGTTGCAGCTGGAACACCGGAGAAGTATGCTGAAATTATGTATAAAGGTCCCGAGCATACAGAAGTATATGACAAAGCAATTAGAAATATTAAATATGCGGTAGAGTTTAAGAAAAAACACAACCTTTCGGTAACTCTTGGAATACAAATGGTATTAATGCCAGAGTTTAAAGATGAGATTATTCCATTTGCAAAACTGGGTGTAGATTTAGGTGTTGACTATGCAGTAATTAAACATTGTTCTGATGATGAGTATCACACGTTAGGAGTTGACTATAGTAAGTATGAACAAATGTATGAGTTGTTAGAACAGGCCGAGAGTTTGAGCACAGAAAAAACAAAGGTAATTGTTAAATGGGATAAAATTAATGATAAAGGAAAGCCTTCATATAAACGATTTTATGGACCTCCATTTTTATTGCAAATTAGTGGCAGTGGTTTAGTCGCACCATCAGGAATGTTTTTTAATGCACGCTATTCAAAACTCCATATTGGTGATTTTACAACTGAAAGGTTTATCGATATTTTTAACTCAGATAGATATTGGAATGCAATGAATTATTTGGCTTCACCTTCATTTGATGCCCAAACTATGATGGGTACATTACCAATCCAACATTATATTAGTACAGCACTAGATAACCATGCTAAAGGTATTAAGAAAATAATTCGTACAACTGATATTGACCCTCTACATGTAAATTTTCTATAGACACTTTGTAAATAAATGAAAAAAAAATTAATTACATGGACAGATGGTTTTATTGGGTCTCATTTAGCTAAGGTATTGGTATCCAGTGATTCCTGGCGTTAATATAAAAAGTACTGACATTTCAGAATATGTAACTGAGAACGTAAAAGAGGAAGTAAAGGAAAATCATCATGCGGGAAACGCAGAAGGGCTGGTGTTGATGAGATTTTCAGAGAGCGTTCAAAATTCTGTGTCAGGTTAATTTAAATATCCAGCACGCTATCTAAGCGGCCTTCAAAATAAATATCTAATTGGGACAGTACCTGACTCCAGTTCTGAATAGGCATTGTCCATTTCTCTGTGGCATTCAATATGCCAGCGTACAATAATTTTAACAAGCTGTTTTCGTTTGAGAAGGCTCCTTTAGTTTTGGTGAGTTTGCGAA
>Ga0105349_10000259_pt1 | contig 20069 bp, 22 predicted proteins | sample EN1Hudseemescosm_FD_83661 | JGI IMG/M metagenome (GOLD analysis project Ga0105349, IMG submission 83661) | Methane-oxidizing microbial communities from mesocosms in the Hudson Canyon - EN1B Hudson Canyon | ecosystem: Environmental > Aquatic > Marine > Cold seeps | place: Hudson Canyon...
AGAGAAACTATTCTCATAAACTCTTCACTTCTTAATTCCCTTGAAACTGGTCCAAAAACACGAGTACCGATAGGTTGTTTTTGAGCATTAATTAAAACCGCTGCATTGTCGTCAAATCTAATTGAAGACCCATCAGATCTGCGTAATTTATTTTTTGTTCTTACAACCACTGCGTCTACCACTTCACCTTTCTTTACCCTTCCAGTGGGAATAGCCTCTTTAATTGATACCTTTATAACATCACCTACCTTTGCGTATCTTTTTTTAGATCCTCCAAGAACCCGGATACACATTAATTTCCTAGCGCCACTATTGTCTGCTACTTCTAAATATGTTTGTTCTTGAATCATGCTAATTAGTTTATCTTCTGACTTTTCTTATCAATACTGACCAAATCCCAAGATTTCGTTTTGGAGAAAGGCCTGCATTCCTTAATAGTTACCAGGTCTCCATCCTCACATTGATTATCTTGATCATGGGCCTGAATCTTTGTGGATCTTCTTAATATCTTTTTGTACAAAGGGTGCTTTATTGTCCTCTTAATAACCACAGTGATTGTCTTATCCCTCACTGCGCTTACGACAAGCCCTGTTTCTGTTCTAGTTATTTGATCTGTCATTGTTATTTGTTTTCTTCTTGTTCTTTAGATAGAGTTTTTAGCTGAGCAATAGATCTTCTAATCTCCCTAATTTTATGAGTTTCTTTTAATTGACCTTGAGCATTTTGAACTCTTAATTCCATAAGTTCCTTTAGCAATTTACCTTCTTCGTCTGCAACATCTTCAGGCTTGCTTCGCAATCTGCTTAAAATACTTTCTTTAGCCATCTCAAACTCTCCTTACAAAAGTTGTGCGTACAGGCATTTTTGCAGAAGCAAGAGCAAAAGCTTCTTTGGCTAGCTCTTCATCAACTCCTTCCATTTCATATAAAATCTTACCGGGCTTGATAGGACAAACCCAATATTCAACATTTCCCTTTCCCTTTCCTTGTCTAACTTCCAAAGGTTTTTTCGTTATGGGCTTGTCAGGAAATACTCTTATCCAAATCCTTGCACCTCTTTTAACTTTTCGTGTCATTGCTCTTCTTGCTGCTTCAATCTGCCTAGAAGTCAGCTGACCTCTAGTAGTTGCTTTAAGACCGAATGTGCCAAAGCTCAAGGTAGAACCACGCTGAGCGTTCCCAGTATTTCTACCTTTTTGTTGCTTTCTATATTTAGTTCTTTTTGGTTGAAACATTTTTTTACCTTATTCTGATCCTTCTTTAGTAGCGGGAGCAAGCACTTCTCCTTTGAAAACCCAAGCCTTTACTCCTATAACTCCATAAGTAGTATTAGCTTCAGCTACACCATAATCAATATCAGCTCTTAAGGTATGAAGAGGAACCCTTCCTTCTTTTTGAATTTCTGCTCTAGCAATTTCAGCACCACCTAATCTACCAGCAACTCTTATTTTTACACCCTGGGCACCTTGCCTCATGGCATTTTGAACAGCTCTTTTCATAGCTCTTCTAAACATGACCCTTCTTTCCAGTTGTTGAGCTACGCTTTCGGCTAACAATTTTGCATCTAAATCTGGCTTTCTTATTTCTTGAATACTTAGTGTTACAGGAATGCCCATTCTATTAGTAATATCCTCACGCATTTTATCTATATCTTCACCTTTCTTCCCTATAACAATTCCAGGTCTTGCTGTATGGATTAGGACTCTCGCATTATCCGCAGTTCTCTCTATGTCTATACGACTAACGGAAGCATGAGACAATTTTTTTGTTAAATGCTCCCTAACTTCAATATCTTTCAGAAGGTTATTTGTATATTCAGATTTCTCTGCATACCAATTAGAAGTATGTTGAGTTGTTATCCCTAATCTAAAACCTATTGGATGTACTTTTTGTCCCATTGCTAGACCTTTTCCTTTATTGTTAAGGCTATATTACAACTGCGCTTAAAGAACCTATCTGCTCTTCCTCTAGCTCTAGGCCTAACTCTTTTCAGAGTGAAACTTTCATCGACAGCAATGCTTGAAACAAATAAAGAATCTGCATCAAGTCCATTGTTGTGTTCTGCATTAGAAATTGCTGACTCTAGAACTTTTTTTACTATGTGAGCAGACTTTTGTGGAGCAAAAGTTAAAATACCTAATGCCTCTTCCACATGCTTCCCTCTGATTTGATTGGCAACCAATCTAACCTTTTGCGCAGAAATTCTTGCACTTCTTAATTTGGCACTTACTTCATTCATAATTTATAAAGAATTATTTTCTATCTCCAGAATGCACTCTAAAAGTTCTTGTTAAAACAAATTCACCTAACTTATGTCCAACCATATCCTCTTGTATGAAGATCGGTACGTGCTGCCTACCGTTATGTACTGCAATGTTCAACCCCACCATGTCAGGAGAAACCATTGACCTCCTAGACCATGTTTTGATAGGTCTCTTATCATTTACAGAAATAGCTTTATCTACCTTCTTTTGAAGATGTAAATCTATGAATGGTCCTTTTTTTAACGATCTAGGCATAATTATTATTGATATCTACGACGTACAATCATTTTATTTGTACTCTTTGTTTTCTTTCTTGTTCTATATCCTTTAGTTGGAACACCCCAAGGAGTTACTGGATGTCTACCACCTGAAGTTTTACCTTCACCTCCACCGTGAGGATGATCTACTGGATTCATAGCTACTCCTCTTACGGTTGGTCTTATTCCCATCCAACGCTTAGCTCCAGCCTTTCCGATTGATCTCAATGAATGTTCTGCATTAGATGCAGATCCAATGGTAGCCTTACAATCAGATAGAACTCTTCTAACTTCTCCACTTCTTAATCTAAGAGTGACATGCCTTCCTTCTACAGCAAGTATTTGTGCAGAGGATCCGGCACTTCTTATCATTTGTGCACCCTTGCCTGGAAAAAGTTCTACACAATGAACCACTGTTCCAAGAGGCATTAACTTAAGGCTTAATGCATTTCCTGGCTTAATAGGCGAATCAGGTCCTGATTGAATATTATCACCTGCCTTTAAACCTTCAGGAGCAATAATGTAATTTCTTTCTCCGTCTGCATATAGAAGCAAAGCAATATTTGCAGAGCGATTAGGATCATATTCTATAGTTTCAACTTTTGCAGGAATTGAATCTTTTGTGCGTTTAAAATCTATAATTCTGTAATGCCTCTTGTGCCCACCGCCTCTGTGACGAGTAGTTATCCTGCCTTGATTATTTCTACCTGATTTTTGTTTTTTTGGTTCTAAAAGAGGTGCATAAGGACCTTCTTTGTGGAGGTCATCCCTAGATACCCATGATCGGAACCTACGCCCAGGAGAAGTAGGTTTAGATTTTTTTATTTGAGTAGCCATTATTCTATTCCAACCTCTATTGATTGACCTTCGGCCAATTTTACATAGGCCTTTTTCCAATCTGATTTCTTTCTTATTCTAAATTTAGATCTCTTAGTCTTTCCTTTTACTTTAATCACATTTACGCTTTCAACATTTACAGAAAAGTAGCCTTCTACCGCATGCTTAATTTGTAATTTTGTAGCATTGATATCTACTTTAAAAGCATACTGGTTATTTGATCCCATGAGTGACGAGACCTTCTCAGTCAAGTAAGGAGTTTTAATAATTTTATATAAATCGTTTCTCATTACGATAAAACCTTATTAAGAGATTCAAGAGTTTCTGAAGTGATTAAGACTTTCTTCGCTTTAAATAACAAAGAAGGATCAATTGAACTGATTGTCTGCACATTAAATTCGTTTAAATTTTTTGAAGCTAGAGACAATATTTCGTTTTCATTTGGTAGAACAGCCAAGGCTGACTCGATACCAAGATTTGATAAAAGTAATTTTACTTGTGAAGATTTTGGAGGTGAGTCTATAGATATATCATTAATAGCTATTATTTTTTCTTCTTCTGCCAGTTTAGACCAGATAGATCTCATGGCAGATCTGTACATTTTTCTATTTATCTTCTTGGGTTTAATGTCTTGGTAAGTATGTGCAAAAGTAACACCTCCGCCTTTCCATATAGGCGACCTAATTGTACCTGCTCGAGCTCTACCAGTTCCTTTTTGTTTCCAAGGTTTCCTTCCCCCACCTCTTACTGCGGCTCTATTCTTTTGGCCTTTAGTGCCTTGGTGACTATTTGAAATATAAGTTGTGATTAGTTGATGGACTAAGTCTTCATTAAAGGCTTGACCAAAAATGCTCTCTGGTAATTCAATTTTGGAATCTTGTGATCCATTCTGATTTAAAACTTGAATTTCCATTAGTCTATTTAATTGCTGGTTTTAAAATGATGTCTGACCCTCTGGATCCAGGAATTGGCCCTTTAACAAGCAACAAGTTATTCTCTTGATCTATAGAAGTTATTTTTAAATTCTGAACGGTCTTTCTTTCATCTCCCATATGGCCTGACATTTTCTTTCCCTTCCATACCTTGCCTGGCGTCTGACACTGACCGATTGAGCCTGGCGCTCTGTGAGAAAGTGAATTTCCATGAGTGGCGTCTTGCATCTGGAAGTTCCATCTCTTTACGGTTCCTTGAAATCCCTTACCTTTTGATGTACCTGAAACATCAACAGATTGACCTTCTTCAAATTGCTCTAAGAATAAATCATTGCCCACTTCAAGGTCTGCTATTTCATCAGAGGTTACTCTGAATTCCCACAAACCCTCTCCTGGATTTATAGAATTCTTCTTAAAATGACCTAATTGAGGTTTAGTTAAATGCTTCTCTTTCTTGCTACCTGTCGTGACTTGCACTGAAGAATAACCGTCAATTTCATCTGATTTTATCTGCGTAATTGTATTTGGCTGAACGCTAATTACTGTTACAGATATGGCATCACCTTCCGGTGTGAAGACTCTAGTCATTCCTTGTTTTTTGCCTATTAAACCTATGGTCATGATTATTTCATCTCATCTAAACTTATTTGCACAACAACACCTGCTGATAACTCTAATTTTGTTAAAGCATCTAATGTCTTTTCTGAAGGTTCTAGGATATCTAATGTTCGTTTATGGGTTCTGATTTCGTATTGGTCTCTGGCGTCTTTGTCTTTATGCGGGGAAATTAAGATGGTTGTTTTATGTTTCTTTACGGGCATTGGTATAGGCCCTTTCACTTTTGCACCAGTTCGCTTAACTGTTTCGACAATCTCTCTAGCAGATTTATCGATCAGCTTATGATCAAAAGCTTTAAGTCTAATTCTAATGCTTTGATTTTGCATTTTCACCTTTAACTCTTCTTTTAAAAGAGCGCAAAAAAACCTCCCCTACTAGTAGGTTAGGTTTATTAATAAATAAAGCTCTTATCTAGAAATTTCTAAGATTTGAGCCTCTCCAACAAAACGAGCGCTGATTCTAGTTTTGTGACCACATTGTGTCAACAGAAATATAGAAAAACATGCATAAAATAGGGTCTTTCGCTCTATTAGCCCCTATATTAAATTAATCGTTTTTATTTATGATTGCCTCCGCAACATTTGAAGGCACTTCAGAATATTTCAATGGCTCCATTGTAAAGGTAGCTCTCCCTTGAGATGCGGACCTAATATCAGTTGCATAACCAAACATTTCAGCTAAAGGAACTTCTCCAGAAACTACTTTTCCAGACGGTCCATCTTCCATTCCATGAACAACACCTCTTCGACGACTTAAGTCTCCTACAACATCACCCATATACTCTTCTGGTGTTACTATTTCAATACTCATAATAGGTTCAAGTAATACTGGGTCAGCTTTTTGAGCTCCTCCCTTAAATGCCATAGATCCAGCAACCTTAAAAGCTACTTCACTAGAATCAACATCATGATAAGAACCGTCATAAAGAGTAACTTTTACTTTTACAAGAGGGTAACCAGCTACTACACCAGCCTCCATCTGCTCTCTACAGCCCTTATCTACTGCACTGATAAACTCTTTAGGTATAGCACCACCTACAATTGCGTTAATAAATTGATAGTTTTGATCTTTCTCTTCATCTTTCTCATCAAGAGGCTCCATTTTTATGTATACATGACCATACTGGCCTCTTCCACCAGACTGGCGAACAAATTTTGCTTCTTCTTCAATATATTTCTTTATAGATTCCCTATAAGCTACTTGGGGTTTTCCTACGTTAGCTTCCACTCCAAACTCTCTTCTCATCCGATCAACTAAAACATCTAAGTGCAATTCGCCCATACCAGACATTATAGTCTGACCAGATTCTTCATCTGTTCTTAATCTGAAAGAAGGGTCTTCTTGAGCCAACCTACCCAAAGCTATGCCCATCTTTTCTTGATCTTCTTTAGTTTTTGGTTCAACAGCAACTGAGATAACAGGCTCAGGGAAATTCATGGATTCTAAAGTAATTTTATTTTTTTCATCACACAGAGTTTCTCCTGTTATTGCATCTTTTAATCCTATAACAGCACATATATCTCCAGCTCTAGCTTCAGATATTTCTTCCCTTTTATTGGAATGCATTTGAAGCATTCGACCAATTCTTTCTTTCTTGCCTTTAATAGGTAGATAGACTGAATCTCCAGTATTAAGAGTTCCCGAATAAACTCGCACAAAGGTTAAAGATCCTACGAAAGGGTCTGTGGCTATCTTAAAAGCAATTCCTGCAAAAGGCTCACTATCATCAGATTCTCTCGAGCCTTCTTCTTTATTATCTAATATACCAGTAACTGGCTTAACTTCATTTGGTGCAGGAAGATAGTCAACCACGGCATCTAACATAGTCTGGACACCTTTATTTTTAAAAGCTGACCCACATAGACATGGCACTATTTCTGATTTTAGAGTTCTTTCTCGTATGCCATCCTTAATTTCTTGTTCCGTTAAATCTCCCCCTTCGAGGTACTTATCCATAACAGTCTCATTAGCTTCAGCTGCTGATTCAATCATCTTTTCACGCCACTCTTCGGCTTGTGGTATTAAGTTTTCAGGTATGTCCTCTTCTGTAAAAGTTGTACCCATATCATCTGCATCCCAATAGATTGCTTTCATCTTGACAAGGTCAATAACTCCTTTAAATTCGTCTTCAGAACCTATAGCTAATTGAATAGGAACAGGGTTTGCTCCTAGTCTTTTCTTAATCTGGTCTACAACTTTAAGAAAATCTGCTCCAGCTCTATCCATTTTATTGATAAAGGCTATACGAGGGACTTCATATCGATTAGCTTGTCTCCAAACAGTTTCTGATTGAGGCTCAACACCAGAACTGCCACAAAAAACTACTACTGCCCCATCAAGGACTCTCAAAGAACGCTCAACTTCTATAGTAAAATCAACATGACCTGGGGTATCAATAATATTAAATCTGTGTTGTTTATACTGTTTTTCTGTTCCTTCCCAAAAACAAGTTGTAGCGGCTGAAGTAATTGTTATACCTCTTTCTTGCTCTTGCTCCATCCAATCCATTACAGCAGCACCATCATGCACTTCACCTATTTTATGAGAAATACCGGTATAAAATAATACCCTCTCAGTAGTAGTTGTTTTACCTGCGTCTACGTGGGCACAAATCCCAATATTTCTATACAGTTCTAGTGGCGTAGTTCTGGCCATAATTATTATTTATAAGGTAGAGTTAAAATCTAAAATGCGAGAAGGCTCTGTTAGCTTCGGCCATTCTGTGGGTATCTTCTTTCTTCTTAATAGCTTCACCCCTGCCATCACAAGCGTCCAGTAATTCGTTAGCCAATCTTAAGGTCATAGTTTTTTCATTTCTAGATCTAGCACTTTTTGCTATCCATCTCATGGCAAGTGCACTCCTTCTAGCTGGTCTTACTTCAAGAGGAATTTGATAAGTAGCTCCCCCAACTCTTCTAGCCTTAACTTCAACCATTGGACCTACTTGATCTAAAGCTTTTTCAAAAACTTCTACAGGCTCTTTATCAGACTTCTTGGATATTTCATCAAAAGCACCATAAATAATTTTTTCTGCTATTGATTTCTTTCCATCAGTCATAATTTGATTCATAAACTTAGCAACCTTAAGGTTGCCAAATTTAGGGTCAGGTAAAATTTTTCTCTTCGGAGCCGCTTTTCTTCTAGACATAATTTTTACTTAGGTTTTTTTACACCGTATTTAGAACGACGTTGCTTTCTATCATCTACTCCGGCAGTGTCTAAAGTGCCCCTCACAGTGTGGTACCTTACTCCAGGTAAATCTTTTACTCGACCTCCTCTAATGAGAACAACTGAGTGCTCTTGCAGATTATGGCCTTCTCCACCTATGTAAGAAATAACCTCATACCCTGATGTTAATCTTACTTTACAAACTTTTCTTAAAGCAGAATTAGGTTTCTTGGGAGTTGCAGTATAAACACGAGTGCAAACTCCTCTTCTTTGAGGCGATCCTTGCAGTGCAGGAGTATCACTTTTAACAATTTTCCTTTTTCTTGGTTTTCTTACTAATTGGTTAACTGTTGCCATAAATGTTTCTTTAATTTTTAAAGTCGCGAATTGTAATGAGAGCTTTTGATTGCGTCAACGTATTACTCGGGTTCATTCAAAGCTTCACTAAGAGCTTTTTCGAGATCTATTTCAAAATCTTCCTCTACATTCTCTATCGGACTACTTATTTTTGCTAATCCCGAACCTGCAGGAATCAATCTTCCAACTACTACATTCTCTTTTAATCCACGCAACCTATCGACCCTTCCAGTTGTTGCAGCTTCAGTTAAGACTCTGGTTGTTTCTTGGAACGAGGCTGCAGAAATAAATGACTCAGTAGCTAAAGATGCTTTAGTTATGCCAAGTAACAGTCTGTTGTACTGGATTTCAGCTTTTTTAGCTTCCCTTAGCGCTAAATTTGCTTCTGTAACTCTAGAGTATTCTGCCTGTTCTCCTAAAATAAAATCTGAATCACCAGGTTCTATTATTTCAACTTTTCTTAACATCTGATTAAGAATGACCTCTATATGCTTATCGTTAATACTCACGCCTTGAAGCCTATATACTTCTTGTATGCCATTAACAATATAATCCGTAAGTTCTTCTAATCCTCTAAGAGCTAAAATATCATGAGGACTCATTGCTCCATCAGATACTATATCCCCTCTTTCAATACGTTCACCTTCAAAAACATTAATATGTCTTGTCCTAAGAATTAAAGTAGCATGATCATTTCCTTCCTCGTCTGTAATGACCAACCTTTCTTTCCCTTTTGTTGGTTTTCCCCAAGACACTACGCCTGAAGCTTGAGCTAAGATAGCTGATTCTTTAGGCTTTCTTGCCTCAAATAAATCAGCAACTCTAGGTAAGCCACCTGTTATATCTTTTGTTTTTGCAGATTCTTGAGAGATCCTAGCAAGTACACTACCAACCTCTATATCTTGACCTTCAGATAGTTGAAGAAACGCCTTACCAGGCAAAGTGTATATAGCTGGAGCTTCTGAATCAGGCAAAGTTTTATCTTTACCTCTGCCATCTACAATATGGACTGCGGGGCGTTTATCTTGTGCGTCACCTTTTGGTCTTTCTGTAACATCAATAATTTCTATATTGCTCAAACCTGTCATCTCATCTTGCTTTAGTCTCGCAGTTATTCCATCTTCTATATCTACGAATTTAGCCTTACCTTTAATTTCAGAAACTATAGGTCTGGTCAAAGGATCCCATTTAGCAAGAATATCTCCAGCTTTAACTTTAGATCCTGTGGCATAATTTAAAACAGTTCCGTAAGGCACTTTATGACTCTCAATTATTCTTCCATTATTATCAATAACTGTTAATTCTGAAGATTGTGCTAAAGCAATATAAGTGCCGTCTTTTTTCTTGACTGTCCTAGTGTCATAAACACACTTGCCTCCATAACTAGTTTCAACATTATCTTCAGCTGAAGTTCCAGAAGCTGCACCACCAATGTGGAAAGTTCTCATAGTAAGTTGAGTTCCTGGCTCTCCAATTGATTGAGCGGCAACAATTCCAACAGATTCACCAATATCAACCTTATGTCCTCTACCTAAATCTCTACCGTAACATTTAGCACAAATTCCATGAATAGTTTTGCAGTGAATAGCTGACCTTACTTTAATCTCATGGATATTCTTATCATCTAAAGAGTCCACTATATCTTCATCTATAAGTGTTCCTGCTTCTAAAAGGGTTTCTTTGTTATCTTGTGATTTAACTGTTTCAGCAACAGTCCTTCCAAGAACTCTTTCTCCCAAAGGAACAAGTACCTGTCCGCCATCTATTATTGGTCTCATCAATATGCCATCAGATGTTTCACAATCTTCTTCGCTAACAACCATATCTTGAGCAACATCAACTAGTCTTCTAGTTAGATATCCAGAGTTGGCAGTCTTTAAAGCTGTATCGGCTAAACCCTTTCTCGCTCCATGAGTTGATATAAAATATTGCTGAGCCGTAAGCCCTTCTCTAAAATTAGCCGTGATAGGGGTCTCAATAATTGAGCCATCTGGCTTAGCCATCAACCCTCTCATACCAGCTAATTGCCTTATTTGAGCAGGCGATCCTCTCGCTCCAGAATCTGCATACATAAAAACAGAGTTAAATGATTCTGAAAGAATTTTGTTTCCGTCTTTATCAACAAACTCTTCTTTAGAAATATTGTCCATCATAGATTTGGCAATCATCTCGTTAGCTCTTGACCATATATCTATCGCTTTATTGTATTTTTCACCTTGAGTAACTAATCCAGAAGCAAACTGAGCTTCAATATCTTTAACCTCTTTTTCTGCTTCCAAAACAATCTTTTCTTTGTCATCAGGAATAATAAAATCATCTATTCCTATAGATGAGCCAGATTTAGTTGAAAATTCATAACCCATGTACATTAGCTGATCTGCAAAGATAACAGTTCTTTTTAAACCAGCCTTTCGATAACAAGTATCAATTAAACTTGAAACTGACTTGCTATCTAAGGTTCTATTTACAAGTTCAAAAGGCATGCCATTAGGAAGCAATTCATAAAGTAAAGCTCTTCCGACAGTAGTATCTAGTATTTGAAGTGCTTCTTCTTTAAGTTTATTCGGCTTTAATCTAACTTTAATTTTAGCCTGTAAATCAACGGTATTTGAATAAAATGCTCTACTTACTTCATTTACTGAAGACATTATTCTGCCTTCACCTTTAGCATTAATCTTTTCTCTAGACATATAATATATACCTAAAACAACGTCTTGAGATGGATCAATAATTGGCTTTCCATTTGAAGGTGAAAGAATATTATTCGACGCCATCATTAAAGCTCTACATTCAATTTGAGCTTCTATTGTTAAAGGAACATGGACCGCCATCTGGTCACCATCAAAATCAGCATTGTATGCCTTGCAGACAAGAGGGTGTAATTGAATTGCCTTACCTTCCACTAAAATTGGTTCAAATGCCTGGATACCTAACCTATGTAGTGTTGGAGCCCTGTTAAGCATAACTGGGTGTTCTCTTATTACCTCATCTAGAATATCCCAAACTTCTGGTTCTTCCCTATCAACCATTCTTTTTGCCAACTTTATTGTATTAGCGAGCTCTAATTGTTGTAATTTTCCAAACACAAAAGGCTTAAACAGCTCTAAGGCCATTTTTTTTGGTAAGCCACATTGGTGTAACTTTAAAGTAGGTCCTACTACAATTACTGATCTTCCAGAATAATCAACACGTTTTCCAAGTAGATTCTGCCTAAATCTCCCTTGTTTTCCTTTAATCATGTCAGCTAAAGATTTTAGAGGTCGTTTATTAGATCCTGTTACAGCCCTTCCCCTTCTGCCATTATCTAAAAGTGCATCAACTGATTCTTGAAGCATCCTCTTTTCATTCCTAGTAATAATATCTGGAGCATTAAGGTCTAAAAGCCTTTTAAGTCTATTATTTCTATTAATTACTCTTCGGTATAAATCGTTAAGATCTGAAGTTGCAAATCTTCCACCTTCTAATGGAACTAAAGGTCTCAAATCTGGTGGAAGAATTGGCAATACTTCCAAGACCATCCATTCAGGCCTATTTCCCGATTCATTGAAAGACTTTAATAACTTTAGCCTCTTTGCAAATTTCTTTAGCTTTGCTTCCGACTTTGTCAAAGGCATCTCTTCTTGGATATCTTTGATAACTGATTTTAAATCTAGTTCTTTAAGGAGAGTCTGGATAGATTCTGCACCCATTCCTGCATCAAATTCATCGCCCCAGGCCTCTAATGCTTCATAATACTCTTCATCTGTTAACAACTGGCAACTTTCTAAATCCGTCATGCCAGGTTCAATAACTATAAACGATTCAAAATAAAGAACTCTCTCAAGATCTTTTAAAGTCAGGTCCAAAGCTAGTGCTAGTCTTGAAGGTAAAGACTTTAAAAACCATATATGTGCAACAGGAGCTGCCAATTCCAAGTGACCCATTCTTTCTCTTCTAACTTTTGATAAAGTTACCTCTACACCACATTTTTCACATACAACACCTCTGTGCTTCATGCGTTTGTATTTACCACAAATACATTCGTAATCTTTGATTGGACCAAAAATCTTAGAACAAAAAAGCCCGTCACGCTCTGGCTTAAAAGTCCTATAATTTATAGTTTCAGGCTTCTTAACTTCCCCGTAAGACCATGACCGTATTTGTTGAGGCGAAGCAAGACCAGCTCGTATTGAGTTATACTCAACTCCATGACCTTGTGTTCTTAATAAATCTACTAAGTCTTTCAATGTAATCTCCTAATCTTCTATTTGTTCTAAATCTAAATCTATGCCCAAAGACCTAATCTCTTTAGTGAGCACATTAAAGGACTCTGGTATGCCTGGTTCCATTTCAAAATTGCCGTCTACCAAGTTCTTGTAAACTTTTGTTCTGCCGGCAACGTCATCGGATTTTACTGTAAGCATTTCTTGCAAAGTATAAGCTGCACCATATGCTTCCAAAGCCCACACTTCCATCTCTCCAAAACGCTGACCACCAAATTGAGCCTTTCCGCCCAATGGTTGTTGAGTTACAAGACTGTAACTTCCTGTTGAACGTGCATGCATTTTATCTTCTATTAAATGATTAAGTTTTAGAATGTACATGTATCCAATAGTGGTTTCTCTATCAAATTTTTCACCTGTTCTTCCATCGTAGAGTTGGGTTTGTCCATTTCTTGGGAGGCCTGCAAGTTCAAGCATAGATTTAACTTCTTCTTCTTTAGCCCCATCAAATACTGGTGTTGCCATGGGAACTCCTTCTCTCAAATTAGAAGCCAGCTCCATAACCTCAGCATCTTTCAAAGAACTTAGATCTTGCGATCCGTTCTTTTCATAAATGTCTGACAAGAAAGGTTTTATTTCTGATGCCTTCAAGCCTTCATCTATCATCTTCCCAATTTTTTGACCAAGTTCTTTTGCTGCCCAACCTAAATGCGTCTCTAAGACTTGACCAACATTCATTCTTGATGGCACACCAAGTGGGTTTAAGACAATGTCTACCGGTTCACCATTGGCATCATAAGGCATATCCTCTACAGGCATAATGACTGAGATTACACCCTTATTTCCATGCCTTCCTGCTAATTTATCGCCAGGCTGGATTCTTCTTTTAATAGCAAGATAAACCTTTACAATTTTTAAAACTCCAGGGGCCAAATCATCTCCCCCAGTTACCTTATCTTTTCTTTTACCAAATGCTATATCAAGATCTTCTTTATATTCTCTAAGACTTGTATCGATATTCTCGATCTGATTATTGGCACTTTCATTAGCTAGCCTGACCTTGAACCAATCGGCCTTATCTAATCCTTCTAAGTCAGTTTGCTTGATAGTTGAACCTTTGGTTAGTCCTTTGCCTGAAACTACTTTTTTACCAACAAGTATGTTCTCTAATCTAGAGAATGCCGCCTCTTCAAGAATCTTTAGTTCATCATCAATGTCTTTTTGAATGTAAGCTAATTGTGATTTTTCAATATCTTGTGTTCTTCCATCTTTTTCAATTCCATCTCTTGTAAAGACATGAACATCAATTACTGTTCCGTCAGCACCGGACGAAACTCTTAGTGAGCTATCTTTTACATCTGAGGCTTTTTCTCCAAAAATAGCTCTAAGCAATTTTTCTTCAGGACTAAGCTGTGTCTCTCCTTTGGGAGTAACTTTTCCTACCAAAATATCTCCAGCTTTAACTTCTGCACCTATATAAACAATACCATCTTCATCTAATTTAGATAAAGCCGTATCACCAACATTTGGAATATCAGCTGAAATTTCTTCAGGCCCTAATTTTGTATCTCTTGAAACACAAGTGAGTTCTTGAATATGGATACTAGTAAATTTATCTTCTCTAACCAATCTATCAGAGATTAATATTGAATCTTCGAAGTTATAACCATGCCAAGGCATAAAAGCTATCCTGACATTCTGACCTAAAGATAATTCTCCTAGATCAATAGAAGGACCATCTGCAAGTATGTCATGTTTACTAATCTTATCTCCAGCTGAAACAATCGGTCTTTGATTAATACAAGTGTTCTGGTTTGATCGTGTATATTTAATTAAGTTATAAATATCTACACCAGAATCTCCAGCTTGGATCTCTTTTTCATCAGCTCTGACAACTATACGACTAGCATCGATAGTTTCGACCACACCACCTCTTGAGGCAGTTACGCATGCGCCAGAATCTCTGGCTACCAATCTTTCTACACCAGTCCCTACAAGAGGTTTCTCTGCTTGTAAGGTTGGCACTGCTTGCCTCATCATATTAGAGCCCATCAAAGCTCTATTCGCATCATCATGTTCCAAGAAAGGTATTAATGAGGCTGCAACTGAGAAAGCTTGTTGGGGAGAGACGTCCATAAAATCAACTCTCTCAGGAGGCATAAACGTGAATTCATTCTTGTGTCTTACTGGAACTAAGTCTTCAATAAAATTACTATTTTTATCCAAAACGGCACTAGCCTGGGCTATGACGTAATCACCCTCTTCTATTGCTGACAGGTACTGGAATTCCAAAGAAACTCTACCTGACTCTACTTTCCTAAAAGGACTCTCTAAGAATCCATATTCATTAGTTCTGGCATAAGCTGCTAATGAATTAATTAGACCAATATTTGGGCCTTCTGGAGTTTCAATTGGACATACCCTTCCGTAATGTGTTGGGTGGACATCTCTTACCTCAAATCCAGCTCTTTCTCTAGTAAGACCTCCTGGGCCTAAAGCAGAAACTCTTCTTTTATGAGTAATTTCAGACAAGGGGTTATTTTGATCCATAAACTGAGATAATTGACTAGAACCAAAGAACTCTTTTACTGCAGCAGAAACAGGCTTTGCATTAATTAAATCTTGAGGTCCTAATTCATCTGTTTCAGCAGTTGCTAATCTTTCTCGAACAGCTCTCTCAACTCTAACCAAACCAATCCTGTATTGATTTGAAATCATCTCCCCAACAGACCTTATTCTTCTATTACCTAAATGATCAATATCATCTACCTGCCCTTTACCGTTACGAATAGATACTAAAGTTTTTAAAGTATTGAGAATGTCTTCGTTCTCTAAAATACTGCTTCCTTCTAAGTCTTCATCCCCTAATCTCTTATTGAACTTCATTCTTCCTACAGCTGATAGATCATATCTTTCAGGGTTAAAGAATAGATTGGTAAATAAAGTAGTTGCAGCCTCTTTTGTTGGTGGCTCTCCAGGGCGCATCATTCTATAAATCTCTACAAGTGCTTCAATTTCATTAGTAGTGGCATCAGCTCTTAAAGTGTCAGCCATGTAAGGCCCTGCTTCAATATCATTTATATAAAGAGCTTCTATTTCATTTAAATTTTGTGATTCCAATATTTCCATAGACTCTTCATCTATTAAAGTATTTGCTTCTAAAACTATCTCACCAGTAGCTTTATCTAATAAGTCTTTAGCTAGAACCTGGCCATACATAGCTTCACTAGGTAAATCTAAAGTTTTTAATTTGGCACTTTCTATTTTTCTAATATGTCTTGCACTTATTCTTTCACCCTTCTTCAATACTAGTTCACCTTTAGCAGATATATCTACAGGCGCAATTTTTCCCATTAACCTTCTTGGAATTACTTGGAGCTGGAAGATTTGATCTTTCTTAATCTTATAAACCTCAGTTTCATAGAATTTCTCTAAGATCTCTTGATTAGTCAACTTCAGAGCTTTTAACAGTATCGTGGCAAGTAGTTTTCTTCTTCTATCTATCCTTACATAAACAAGATCTTTGGCATCAAACTCAAAATCTAACCACGAGCCCCTGTAAGGTATAACTCTTGCTCCATATAGGACCTTTCCTGAAGAGTGACTTTTACCTTTGTCATGATCAAAAAATAAACCTGGCGATCTATGAAGTTGAGACACCACAACTCTTTCTGTACCGTTAATAATAAAAGTACCATGCTCAGTCATAAGAGGAACTGTTCCCATGTATACACTCTGAGACTTACCTTCTTTTAATTTGCCTGAGTCTTTATCTACAAAGAAAAGATCACAATTAATATGCAAAGGAATATCATAGGTTATCCCTTTAAGCTTACATTCTCGTTCGTTAAATATCGGCTCACCTAAGGTGTATCCAGAAAATTCCATTCTAGCGAATCCATTATGACTTTCGATAGGGAAAATTGAGTTAAAGACCTGCTGTAAGCCTTGATTAGCTCTTTTGTCAGAGTCTATGTACCTTTGCAAAAAAGCATCGTAAGACTGAACCTGAGTTGCCAGTAAATTTGGTAACTCCATAACGCTGGAGATTTTTTCAAAACTCCTTCTTACTCTCTTTTTCTCAGTGTATGAAAAACTCATAAATACCCCTATCTAAAATTTATAACAACCAGTCTGGAATACGTTGGACCTATTTAAGCTCTGCTTTAGCTCCAGCATCTTCAAGCTGTTTAGCATATTCATCTGCTTCAGCTTTAACTACGCCTTCTTTAATAACAGAAGGAGCATTATCAACTAGGCCTTTAGCGTCTTTAAGACCTAAGCCTGTAATCGCCCTCACTGCTTTAATTACATCTACTTTTTTATCTCCAACTTCAGCTAGATGCACATCAACTGGGGCGTCATCAACTTCCGTTTCAGCGTCGCCATCAGCAGCAGCCGATGCTGCAGCAGCAGCTACTGGTGCAGCAGCAGAAACGCCAAATTTTTCTTCCATAGCTTCGATAAGCTCAACAACGTCAATGACGCTCATTTCTGCTATTGCTTCTAATATCTCTTCTTTACTTAATGCCATTATTTATTCTCCAATAAATTATTTAGTTTAAAAATTAAGATTCTGCCAGTTGTTTTTGCTCTTTAACTGCCCACAAAGTTCTTACTAACTTTGAAGGAACTTGGTTAAGAACAGAAACAAACTTACTCATAGGTGCATTCAACAACCCAGCTAACTGGGCCAAAGCTTCATCTCTACTAGGCATATTTGCTATAGTAGATAACTTAGAAAGTTCTAATAAAGAATCGCCTAACGACAAACCCTTTACCCGAAAATTCTTATTAACTTTAGTGAAGTTATTAACTAATTTTGCTGCACTAGTTGGATCCTCTAAAGAGAAAGCAAGCATAGTGGGACCTATTAATAAGTCTTCGAAACAAGAAAATTTAGTTTTACTTAATGCTCTTTTAGCAAGAGTATTACGAATAACTTTTAAGTGGACTGCTGACGCTCTGGCTTCTGCTCGTAGTTTTGTTAACTCTGCTACAGAAGTACCATGATAGTCCGCAGCAACTGCAGATACAGCTTGATTAGCTATATCTTCAAGTTTTTCAACTGCAATCTTCTTATCATCAATGCGCATTGGCATCTTCTTATCCTCCTAATACTAAACTCACGTTCAGTATATTCTTGGAATGCAAATCAAAAAGATTGATTGCACGCCATCTACGTAGGTTAAAAGTATTAAGTGAGAACAAATTTCTCACACCTACGATCTTCGATGGATACGACAGAGTCGCACCATACTGAAGAAACCTTTCTATCTTTTTCAATATCTAATTAAATATTTAGAGAAGATAGGTCTATCTCTACACCAGCTCCCATAGTGGAAGAAAGCGTAACTTTTTTTATAAAAATTCCTTTGGCAGAAGGCGGCTTATTTCTCTTTAAATCTTCCAAAAGAGTTTCCAGATTCTGCTTAATTTGATCGGGTGTATAAGTTATGTCACCTATTCTCCCATGAACTATTGCACCTTTATCAGACCTATAACGTATCTGACCTGACTTAGCATTTTTTACTGCTGTAACAACGTCTTTTGTTACCGTTCCTGTTTTAGGGTTTGGCATAGTCCCTTTTGGACCCAAAACTTTTCCTAGAGGGCTTACAATTTTCATCGTATCTGGTGTCGCTATAACTACATCATAGTCTGATTTACCTGTTTTCATTTCCTCTGCTAGATCTTCCATTCCTACTGCGTCAGCACCTGCTTCTTTTGCTGCCGTTGCCATTTCTCCTTCAACAAAAACAGCTACTTTACATGGCTTTCCTGAACCAGCAGGCAATAAGGTTGCTCCTCTCATATTTTGGTCAGATTTTTCAGGATCTATGCCTAAATTAATAGCTGTATCAATAGACTCATTAAATTTCACTTTTGGAGAAGTTTGGAAAAAATCAAGAGCTTCTGATATTTGATATTTTCTTTGCTCCAAAGAAGCAATATTTTCTTGTCTTTTAGTTGCTCTGCTCATTATCCTTCCACCTCTATTCCTGCACTCCTAGCACTACCTGATAAAGTTCTTACAGCTGCATCCATGTCGGCTGCTGTTAAATCAGGATCTTTTATTTTTGCTATTTCTTCTAATTGAGCTCTTTTTACTTTTCCTACTTTTAAGCTATTTGGAGTTCCACTTCCTTTTGGTATACCAGCAGCCTTCTTTATTAATACAGAAGCTGGAGTTGTCTTGATAATAAAATCAAAACTTTTATCTTCATAAACAGTTATTACAACTGGACATGGCATGCCTTGTTCTATGTCCTTTGTTCTCGCATTAAATGCATTACAGAAATCCATCAAGGCTAACCCGTGCTGACCTAAAGCAGGACCTACAGGAGGACTTGGAGAAGCTGCTCCAGCAGGAACTTGAAGTTTTATATATGTACTGATTTCTTTTGCCATTATCCTTTCTCTATCTGATTGAATTGGAGTTCAACGGGCGTGGAGCGGCCAAAAATTAGAACAGCAACACGGACTTTGCTTTTTTCATAATTTACCTCTTCTACTACTCCACTGAAATCATTAAAAGGGCCATCTACCACTCTAACCATTTCTCCAGGTTCAAAAGAAATTTTTGGTTTTGTTATATCCGATCCTTGTTCAAGTTGTTGCATAATGCCTTCTGCTTCTTTATCAGAAAGAGGAGACGGCTTATCTTTAGTTCCACCTATAAAACCCATAACCCTTGGAGTATCTTTAACTAGGTGCCAACTATCATCATTTAATTCCATACTTACTAGGACATACCCAGGGAAGAATTTCCTTTGTGTTTTCTTTTCTTGGCCTCCTTTCATTTCAACAACTTCTTCAGAGGGAACCATTATTTCTCCAAATAAGTCTTCCATACCAAGTCTTTCTATTCTTTCCAATAGAGCTTCACGGACTTTATTCTCGTATCCAGAATAAGCATGAACCACGTACCATTGTTTATTCATAGTTAACCTAATATTTGAGCCATAGCCCAACCAAATAAAGAGTCAAGACCCCATAAGACTAAAGCCGCAATAGTAATTGCAACCAACACAATTAAAGTAGTTTGTATAGTTTCTACCCTAGTAGGCCATACAACTCTTCTTATCTCAGTTCGTGATTCTAAGATAACCTTCAATGCCTCTTTGCCCTCGGATGTTGTCGTGAACACGAAAAATCCCAATCCTGAAACTATTATCACTCCTAAAACCCTGTATAAAAGAGGTTGTTCTACGAAAGCAGAATTTCCATACACTGCAATCCCTATAAGGGCGATACCCACAAACCAACGGATATAATTCTGCATATTTATACTTCTACTATCCATTAAAACGAAAAGGCTTTAAAGTGGTCCAAGTGGCAGGCCAGGAGGGAATCGAACCCCCAACCTATGGTTTTGGAGACCATCGCTCTGCCAATTGAGCTACTGGCCTATTCTATAATTTTCGTTACAACT
>Ga0105349_10000265_pt1 | contig 19814 bp, 18 predicted proteins | sample EN1Hudseemescosm_FD_83661 | JGI IMG/M metagenome (GOLD analysis project Ga0105349, IMG submission 83661) | Methane-oxidizing microbial communities from mesocosms in the Hudson Canyon - EN1B Hudson Canyon | ecosystem: Environmental > Aquatic > Marine > Cold seeps | place: Hudson Canyon...
CTTCACAGTCAAATTCGTCATCACCCATGCCAATGATGATTTCATCAGGTTTTTGACGGCAGTATAAGGCGACCCCGCTATAGCCTTTTTTTTCTGCATCATGATAAGCAGTATGATAACCTTTGGGCCAAAAGGCCTCGGCGGAAAGCTGATCTGTTTGAGCTTTGGTCTCTTGTATGCAAATAACATCAGCATTTTGTTGTTCTAACCAAGGGAAGAAGCCTTTACGTTCAGCGGCTCTGATGCCATTTGCATTGAGTGAAATAATACGCATATAAAATTGAATGTTGCAGAATTGTCTAGTAAATCGTATTATACTCAGTTCTCTAATATGTATGTAGCCCATTTTAAGGGCGATATGGAAGCAAAATGAAACCAGAAATCCATCCTGAATATAAACAAATCACTGTAACTTGTGGTTGTGGCAATAAATTTGAAACTGGCTCAGTATTGAGTAAAGATTTACACGTGGAAGTTTGTTCTTCGTGTCACCCTTTCTATACTGGCAAACAACGTGTTGTAGATACAGCAGGTCGTGTAGATAAGTTCCGTAAGAAATTCGGCAAATAATTTCCATTTGTGTTTTTTCTGTAGTAGGCTTTGAGTGATTATCAACTAAAGGATCTAGCTTTATGACTAAAGACACGGCAACGATAAGAATTAACGCAACAGGTCAAGAAGCCGAACTGCCTTTGCGGCAAGGTACTGTTGGAATTCCTGCTGTTGATATAGGTGCTTTGAATAAAGAGCTTGGCGTTTTTACATTTGACCCAGGCTTTATGTCTACGGCAAGCTGTAAAAGTGCTATTACCTATATTGATGGCGAGAAAGGGATTTTGCTTTATAGGGGATACCCTATAGAGCAGTTGGCAAAAAACAGCTCATTCATTGAAGTTGCTTATTTGTTAATGAATGGAGAATTGCCAAATGAGCAGGAGTTGGCGTTTTTTAAGGGCGAAATTAGACAGCATTCGATGATACATGAATCATTGAGGGTTTTCTTTAATGGCTTTCATTATGATGCGCATCCAATGTCTATGATGGTGGGGGTAATGGGCTCCTTATCAGCTTTTTATCATAGTGAGCTGGATATGAAAGACCCTGAGAATCGACGAATTTCTGCCATGCGTATGGTGGCAAAAGTTCCGACTATTGCTGCTGCTGCTTATCGACATTCTGTGGGCTGGCCTTTTATCTATCCTAGGCTGGATTTAGGCTATTGTGACAACTTTCTGAATATGATGTTTTCCTTGCCAGGTCAACAATATATAGATGAAAATAACTATATTGATCCCGTTGCAGTTAAAGCTTTAAATTTATTGTTTATTCTGCATGCAGATCATGAGCAAAATGCCAGTACATCAACGGTAAGGCTTGCCAGTAGCACAGGAGCAAACCCTTATGCTTGTGTTGCAGCAGGTATTTCAGCTTTATGGGGGCCTGCACATGGCGGTGCCAATGAAGCGGTATTAAGTATGTTGGCGGAAATAGGCACAGTTGATAGAATTCCTGAATTTATAGCTAAAGCCAAAGATAAGAACGATCCTTTCAGATTGATGGGCTTTGGGCACAGGGTGTATAAAAACTTTGACCCGCGAGCGACTATTACCAGAGGGACTTGTTACGAGGTATTGGAAAAATTTCCTAGTGATGATCCTTTGTTTGAGTTGGCTTTGGCTTTGGAAGAGTATGCTTTGAAAGATGATTATTTCATTGAGAGAAAACTCTATCCTAATGTTGATTTCTATTCAGGCATTATCTATAAAGCATTAAAGATTCCAGAAGATATGTTTACTGTGATGTTTGTTATTGCAAGAACAGCTGGCTGGGTATCGCACTGGATGGAAATGATGTCTGAACCAGGGCAAAGAATAGGTCGGCCTAGGCAGATATACACGGGCTATGGTTCTCGTGATTATACTGAGGTCAGTAGTCGATAAGAGCTGCTTTCAAGTCTGGGTAATTAAAAAGCACGCTATTCGCGTGCTTTTTTGTTTCATGGCTATATACAAACCACAGGTTGCTTCCATTCAGCCTCTCAAGACACGGCGTGAATACATCCGTGTAGCCTTGGCGACAGCATCCCTGCTGTCAACAGTCTTGAGAAGCAGAATCGAAACAACTTTAATCATTCAGCACCTGTGGTTTGTTAATAGTCATATTTTGTTTTAACAGCTTTTGTTCGGTGCAGAGATTTTGCTTGTAGAGACCTTGCATGCAAAGTCTCTAGGTTTTTTTAGCTTCAGAATAAACTTTCAGACTCCATCTCTTCTTGCTCTTCGGAGGGTATTTCCAGGGGAGCAAATTCATTAGGTACATTTTCTGTTCTAAAAAACTCCCAAACCCCAGGGCTTCCTGGTTGAGCAAGCAGTCCTGAAGCTGGATCGACATAAGCTTTGGTCATTCCGCCAGGTAGAATTAATTCTTGTTCAGGTTTGTCTTTTAAGGCGGCTTCCATAAACTTGATCCATATTGGAAGAGCGGCTTTTCCTCCTGTCTCGTAACGACCCAGTGTAGAGGATGTATCAAAGCCTAGCCAGGCTGTGGCGGCAATTCCGTTGCTAAAGCCATTAAACCAGGCATCTCTTTGATCATTGGTAGTGCCTGTTTTTCCTGCAAGATCAGTACGACCTAATACTTTTGCCGCGGTAGCTGTGCCTCGTTGAACCACATCTCGCAATAATGAGTTCATAAGAAAGTTGACTCGAGGTGAGATTATTTGAGGTGCGTAGCCTTTTTCAGTGATATGAGCTTGATCGCATTGTGGGCAGGCAATATCAGGTGAGGCCTGAAATAAAATATTGCCATCAATATCTTCTACGCGATCAATAAAATAAGGCTTAACCAGGAAGCCGCCATTAGCAAAAACAGAATAAACTGTCGCCATTTGTATGGGGGTGGCATATCCGCTACCTAGGGCCAGTGAGAGGCTGCTAGGTAGTTGCTCAGCAGCAAAGCCAAAGCGAAGTGCGGTGTCGGTGACTTTTTTGATACCAAGCTCTCTCAGTAATCTTATGGAAATAAGGTTTCTGGATTTACGTAAGCCAGTTCTAAGAGGTGTCATGCCAAAGAACTTTTTACTGTAGTTTTCTGGTCTCCATTCTGCTTCTTGAGATGGGTCCGTCACAACAATGGGGGCATCATTGATAACGCTGGCGGCAGTGAAGCCGTTTTCCAGGGCGGTGGTATATATAATGGGTTTAAATCCCGAGCCTGGTTGACGTTTTGATTGCGTAACCCTATTGTATTTGTTGTGGAAAAAATCGTAGCCACCAGATAAAGCTAACACAGCGCCATTTTGAGCATTTAGAGCGACGAAGGCGGCTTCTGCATCAGGTATTTGAGTGAGAGTCCAGCTATTGTCTTTAAGCTGTCTGACTCGAATAAAATCGTTGGCTGCCAGAACCTCTGTAATTGATTTTAGTTTAGGCCCAAGATAGTTTTGAGATTTAAACTTTCTGGCCCAGCGAATATTATCAAAGCTTAATTCAATAACTGTTTTGTCCTTGAGTATTGCGCTGGCGATGTTGTCTTTTATCTCAATGACCTGGGCTGATTGAGTATCTGCAATAGTGCTAAAGTCAGCTTGTTTGAAATTCTCTTGGTTTTTGTGAGGCAAGGAACGATAGCCGTGTCGTTGATCGAAGCTGTATAGTGCGGAATGAATGGCATCACTGGCTGTCGCTTGTAATGAGCTATCAATGGTTGTATAAACTTTTAAGCCTAGGGTAAAGGCTTTGTCTCCGTACTGTTCAACCATTTCTTTACGTACCATTTCAGCAATGTAAGGAGCGGGCGCTTTTAGCTGGTTGGCATGAAATAATGCTGAAATGGGTTGCTGGATGGCGCTATCAAATTCTGCCTGAGTTATGTGATTTAGCTCATGCATACGGCGTAAAACATAGTCTCTGCGTTGATGCGCTCTTTCAGGGTTGGAAAGAGGGTTGAATGCGGAGGGGGCTTTTGGTAATCCTGCAATCATGGCAAGCTGTGCAAGGTTTAGTTCGGACAGTTTTTTGCCGTAATAAGTTGAGGCTGCTGCTGCTACACCATAAGATCGATGACCTAAGTAAATTTTATTTAAATACAGTTCCAGTATTTTGTCTTTAGAAAACGCCTGTTCTATGCGCAGAGCCAGGATAATCTCTTTAATTTTTCTTTTGTAGGTTTTTTCTCTGGTCAGCAAAAAATTACGCGTGACTTGCATGGTAATTGTACTGCCGCCCTGTTTTTTTTTGCCTGTTAGTGCTAGTTGGGTAGCGGCACGGATAAGTCCTTTGATATCAACGCCAGGGTGAGAGTAAAAGTCACCGTCTTCGGCAGAAAGGAAAGCATTAATGAGCTGGGACGGAACATCATTTATATTGACTGGGGATCTCTTTTTTTCACCAAACTGGGCTAATAAAAGCTTGTCTGAACTATAGATAGATAAAGGAACCTGGTATTCAATATCGCTGAGTTTTTTTATATCAGGTAATTCTGGTTGTAAATGGTCAAAAATGATGTAGCCAGCGATGGCTAAGCAGATAACAAGACTGAAAGTTAAAAACAGTAGTCCTTTCAAAACTTTTAGTATCAACATCCGATTTGAGGCCTCAATAGTCTTGGGAACGAGGATTCAAAAATGCCCGCTCCTTATTATGTACGATAATGTGCTTTAGGTTGGGTAACTTAAGCCTAATTAGAGAAAAAAGCAATGTCAGGTTTGTTTGGTTTGGCTGGTTTAATCTTGGGTATAAGTTAAGTGTGAGCAAGTTAATATTACTTTGCAGCTCAGTTGAGTGATAATGAGTCCCTTATTTTCTGTAATGGTGAAGCCTTGTATGCAACGATTCTAGTCAGTCTGTTCTATCCTTCAAAATATTATTGTTAGTAAGGATAGGGAGTGTTTAAGAAAGTACAGGCTGGAGATAGGTGTTTTCAGTAAACGCTATAAATCAGGTTGTTTTGTAAAAAAAAAGCTGATTTAGTGTGAAAAAATAAAAACACTACTATACTTTGTCAGTAACATAGTGTGAATTGTTTTTAAGTTAATGTGATTAAGCATTGATAAAGCGATTAAATATTTAGTTTTTTACCTGATAAGAAGGGTTCGTGCATGAGCTGGTTTAATAGAGGACAATCTGCTGTTCTTGGTGTAGATATAAGTACTGCAGCGATTAAATTGCTGGAGTTAAGTAAGACAGGTGCTCGATATAAGGTAGAGAGCTATGCTGTTGCTCCTTTGCCTCAGGATGCGGTTGTTGACAAGAACATTGCTAATATAGATGTGATAGCCAATACAATTAAGGCGGCTGTAAAGAGTTCAGGTACCAAGACAAAGTACGCTTGTGTTGCGGTTGCTGGCTCCTCTGTGATGACAAAAATGATTTCAATGCCTGGATCGCTAAGCGATGAAGATATGGAAGAGCAGATACTGGTTGAAGCCGATCAGTATGTGCCTTACTCACTTGATGAGGTGAATCTTGATTTTGAAGTTCAGGGGGTATCAGAAACTAACCCTGAAATGGTTGATGTGTTATTGGCCGCTTCGCGTAGAGAAAATGTGGAAGATAGGGTTGAAGCTCTGGAGAAGGCTGGGTTAAAAGCAAAAATAGTTGATGTGGAGGCATTCTCCATGGAAAATGCTTTTACTTTGCTAGCGGATCAATTGCCCGATGCACTTGAAAGTCAAACCATTGCAATTGCTGATATTGGCGCCACCATGTCTACTTTAAATGTTTTGCATGATTGTCGTACGGTTTATACCAGAGAGCAAGGGTTTGGAGGCAAGCAACTGACAGAAGAAATTCAGCGGCGATATGGTTTGTCGTATGAAGAAGCTGGCCTGGCTAAAAAGCATGGAGGCCTACCTGATAATTATATTACGGATGTACTGGACCCTTTCAAAAAGGCGATGGTGCAACAAATTGCTCGTTCATTACAGTTCTTTGTTTCATCTAGCGCTAATAGAGGGATTGATAGTATCGTACTTGCAGGAGGCTGTTCATCAATACCGGGGTTGGAAAAAGTTGTTGAACAAAGTTTAGGAATTCCAGCCTATGTAGCCAATCCATTTATAAATATGGCACTTTCGAATAGAATAAAGCCTCAGAGTTTAAGTAATGATGCTCCTGCAATGATGATTGCATGTGGGCTGGCATTAAGGAGTTTTGATTAATGGCAACTATTAATTTACTTCCCTGGCGAGAGGAGCTTAGGCAACAACAGCAACATGATTTTGTGATGGCTATTGTTGCTGCCGTGGTTATGACTGGGCTAATATTCCTTTTGGTCTATATGCAAATAGAAGGGGTGAAGGAATATCAGCAGCGTCGAAATCAGTTGATCCAGCGTGAAATTAAAGCTGTTAATAAAAAAATTAAAGAAATTAAGGATATTGAATCTAAAAAACGTCAATTAATGACTAAAATTAAAGTGATTCAAACATTACAGGAAAGTCGACCAGAGATTGTGCATTTGTTTGATGAATTGCCAAAAAGTACACCTGAAGGTATTTTTCTTACTAAATTCAAGCAAACAGGTAAAAATTTATTGTTAACAGGGAAAGCGCAATCTAATGCTAGAGTCTCTGCCTATATGCGAGGTGTAGATGCATCTCCCTGGCTAGAGGTCCCAGTTCTGCAAGTTATTAAGCAAGGTGGGCGGCTAAATGATTTTTCTATGAAGGCTCGTCAAGGGAAAAAGAGACTAAAAGATAAAGGGGGTAAAAAATAATGAATTTATCTGAAGTCAATTGGGATTTTAATGCTGCAGGGACTTGGCCTTTTCCTGTGAAGGTTGTTGCTATTATTATTGTTTCAATGGTTGTTGCAGGTGCCGGAGTTTATTATATTACCCTGGATCAGCTTACAGAGCTGGAGCAACTGGAAGCAAAAGAATTAACCTTAAAGACTTCGTATGAAGCAAAGCAAAGGAAGGCGGTTAATTTACCTGATTATAGAGAGCAGTATAAACAGATTGAGGCTTCTTTAGGCGAAATGATTAAGCAGATGCCCACTAAGGCTGAAGTGGCCAATTTACTGGTAGATATTTCTCAAACAGGTCTGGCGAGTGGGCTGGAATTTAGATTATTTAAGCCTTCTGGAAAAATTAGAAAAGATTTTTATTCTGAGTTACCTATATCAATTAAGGTCATAGGTAAATATGAAGAGCTAGGTTTATTTGTAAGTGGTTTAGCTTCCTTGCCTCGAATAGTCACTGTGCACAATGTCTCAATTACACCAAATAAAGAATTGCTAGTCATGGATGCAACAATAAAAACTTATAATGAAGAAACAAGTCCTGTTAAGAAGAAAAAAGGACGGCGGAGATAATGATGGTACTAGTTGAAAATAGTTTTCGCCAAATTAAAACCTATGGTGTGCTAGGCCTGTATTGTTGTCTGGCTTTAGGTTTGGTTGGCTGTGTAAACGATGACGTTAGTGATCTGGAGCAATATGTCAGTACGGTGAAGGCAAAGCCTAAAGGCACTATCCCATTATTGCCAGAGATAAAAGTAGTAGAGCCCTTTCTGTTTAATCCAGAAGGCTTGCGAAATCCATTTAAGCCAGTGAAAAGAGTTGAACAAGAAGATGAGCTGGGGCCGAATGCTGGGACGGGAATTCGACCTGATACTTCTCGTAGAAAAGAAGAGTTGGAGGCTTATTCACTAGATACATTAAGGATGGTGGGTACAGTGATGCAAGCGAGCGAGCGATGGGCTTTGGTTCGTGCAAGTGATGGAACGATACATCGCACCAAAAAAGGAAATCATATGGGGCGGAATTATGGTGCAATCATTCAGATATTAGATAATAGGATCGAATTGATGGAGATTGTTCCTGACAAACCAGGGACATGGCGCGAACAACAAGCTTCAATAGCATTGGCTGAGTAATTTAAGGGTTATAGAATGAGTATGCAAAATAATAAAACGAGTAGATTACATAAGAAGCCTGAGTGTGCTTTATTATTGTTGGGCTTTTGGCTATTGATAATGCCATTATCTGTGGTTATGGCAAGTAATACGGCTGTTACTGAAATCAACTTTTCTTCTTTGGCTGGGGATAAAGTACAGCTTCAAATCGGGATGAATGGCCCGGCATCAGCCCCCAAAGTTTTCCAGACGGATAACCCTGCTCGAATTGCTCTGGATTTTGATGGCGTGAGTAGCGCCTTGGCAAAAAAAATGTTTACCGTCAATCAAGGGGCTGCAAGTAATGTTTATGTTGTAGAGGCGGCAGGAAGAACAAGGGTGGTGATTAATTTATCAGAAACAGTTCCTTATGAAACTAAGGTTGATGGTAATCAGGTTTTTGTTGTATTAAAGCCAGTTGGCTTAGGCCAATCGGTCCAGGCATCGAATAAAAAACAACAAGTAGATTTACATGTTTCTAGTCTATTACCTGAGCAAGCGATAAAAAATATTGATTTTCGCAGAGGACCGAAAGGTGAAGGGCGTTTATTGATAGAGCTTACCTCTCCAAATACGGTGGTTGATGTGAAGGAGAGGGGCGGGAAGGTTATTTTGAATTTTCTCAATACCAAACTTCCTGAGCAGTTAGTGAAAAGTTTTGATGTTTCAGATTTTGCAACACCTGTGCGCAAGGTGGACGCTAAATCTAGAGGAACAGGAGTAACGATTACTGTAGTCCCCGTTGATGGTAATTATGCTTACTCCTCTTATCAGTCAGATGGCTTGTTGACAATTGATTTTGCACCGTTGACGGCAACTGAAAAAGAAGCCTTATTGAAAGAGAAATTCCCTTATACAGGAAAGAAATTAACCTTTAATTTTCAAGATATCGAAGTAAGGTCAGTGTTGCAAATCCTGGCTGATTTTACAGGTTTAAATATTATTGCGGCAGATTCTGTCGGTGGCAATGTAACATTGCGCTTAAATGATGTGCCATGGGATCAGGCCCTGGATTTGATTTTAAAATCAAAAGGTTTGGCAAAAAGAAAAACAGGCAATGTGGTTCTAGTCGCGCCTACTTCAGAAATTATTAAAATTGAAGAAGATGAGCTGGCAGCAAAAAAAGTGATTGAGCAATTAGAACCTTTGAGAACAGAATATATTCAAATTAATTATGCTAAAGCGGAAGATATTCAAGCGTTATTGGTAGGGACTAATGTTGTCAAAGCTATGGAATCAGTAAGCTCTTCAAGTGGTAATTCAGCAATTTTTGGTGGCACTAATTCAACAGCAAATAGATCCAGTACAACTGAAAAATCAAAAACCAGAGGGGTATTGTCTTTTCGGGGAACTTCGACGGTAGATTCAAGAACCAATACCATTATTGTAAAAGATACGGCTAAGCAACTTGAAGAAGTAAGAGATATGATTAGAATTCTTGATGTGCCTGTAAGACAGGTAATGATTGAATCAAGAATCGTGATTGCCGATAATAATTTTGCCCAGGAAATAGGGGTTAAGTTTGGGGTTGCAAAAGCGGGTAATTTGAATAATGGTGCTCAGTTTGCTATTGGACCAAGCCCAACAATAGGTGGGTTGGCAACTGCAGATGGGGGTGGGGGGGTTTTTGTCCCCTCGGTAACATCGGATTCTGCTGCAACTAATTATCTGGTAGACCTGGGCGCTAATGCGATAAATAGTCATCCTGTTGGCGCATTGGGGATGACCTTGGCTCGTGCGGCTGACTATGTTTTGAATTTGGAGTTGTCTGCTCTGGAAAATGAAAATAGAGGTGAAGTTTTAGCAAACCCAAGAGTGATGACCTCTGATAGAGAGCTGGCTTTTATTAAACAAGGGGTGCAGATACCTTTTACCACAGTAAGTCAGGATGGAACACAAACGCAATTAATAGATGCGGTGTTAGAGCTTAATGTAACGCCACAAATCACACCTGATGGCGATGTAATTATGGATCTGTTAATTAAAAAAGATGCTGCTAATGCTGCCGGGGGTATCGATAAAAGAGAAATTGAAACTTTGGTTAGAGTCAGGGATGGTGAGACTATTGTTTTAGGCGGGGTTTATGAGGGTGATACCGCTAAAGAGGATTTTAAAATTCCTTTTTTTGGCGATTTGCCTGGGATAGGGTTTTTATTTAAAAAGAATACTCAGAGTGATAAAAAAAGGGAGTTATTGATCTTTGTAACCCCTAAAATAATCAAAGATAGCTTGTCTGCAAGATAAGGAGCTGTAAAAAAAACTGGAAAGGGGGCATAATGCCCCCTTTTTTATTGGAAAACCTGCTAGGTAAATAATGATGCAAAAAGAAAATATTTATTTAATTGGCCTCATGGGGGCGGGTAAAACGACCATAGGACGGCAATTGGCAAAAGCATTGCAAGTGCCTTTTTATGATAGTGATAAAGCGATAGAGGAACAGACTGGCGTTGATATTCCAACTATTTTTGAATATGAGGGAGAAAACGGCTTTAGAAATCGCGAACAAAACATGCTTGAAGAGTTGACCGAGATTGAAGGGATAGTGCTGGCTACTGGAGGAGGAGCTATTTTACGGGAAGGGAATAGAAAGGTGTTGAGTGAAAATGGTTTTGTGGTGTATTTGCAATGTTCTATCGATAAGATCTTACAACGAACCAAGCGTGATAATCAAAGGCCTTTATTGAATACAGATGAACCAAGAGAACGGATTGAAACATTGTTTGCAGAAAGAGAAGATTTTTATTTATCTTGTGCGGACTTTAAAATAGAAACCAGTGCCATGCAAAGTAAGGCTGTGGTGCAAAATATTTTGGACGCGTATGCCGCGTCATAATAAATAAAAATGAAAGAATTACGAGTAGAGTTAAAAGATAAGGCCTATCCAATATATATTGGCTCTGATTTATTGCAAAATAAGGCAATATTACAGCGCCATATTAAATCCAGACAAGTGTTTATTGTTAGTAATGTAACGATAGCACCGCTGTATTTAGATAAAGTGCTAGCAAATCTAGACGGCTTTCAGGTAGAAGTCATAGAGCTTCCTGATGGTGAACAATACAAGAATTTAGAGCATATAGAAAAGATATTCGATTGTTTGCTAGAGAAAAAATTCAGTCGTAATTCGACTTTAATTGCATTAGGTGGTGGTGTGGTGGGTGATATGGGTGGTTTTGCTGCCGCCTGCTACCAGCGAGGCATTCCTTTTATACAAATCCCAACCACAGTGCTCGCGCAAGTTGATTCATCCGTTGGGGGAAAGACAGGGGTTAATCATCCTTTGGGTAAAAACATGATTGGGGCTTTTTATCAGCCACAATGTGTTATTGCCGATATGGATGTTTTGGATACCCTGGATGATAGGCAATTGCTCGCAGGGATAGCTGAAGTTATTAAGTATGGTCTGATTCGAGATTTAGATTTTTTTGAATGGCTAGAAAAAAACATGAGTTCTTTATTGGCTAGAGATAAGCAAGCTTTAGCTTATGTTATAGAGCGCTCATGTGTTAATAAGGCTGAAATTGTTGCTGAAGACGAATTTGAATCAGGTATTCGTGCTATTTTAAATTTGGGGCATACCTTTGGCCATGCAATCGAAACCGGGATGGGATATGGTAAATATTTGCATGGAGAAGCTGTAGCTATCGGTATAGGCTATGCTGCAGACCTTTCGAATAGAATGGGCTGGATTACGGGTGCAGATGTTGAGAGGATATTAGCCCTGTTAAAACAGGCTGGCTTACCTGTCGAGCCACCAAAGGATATGAGCGTAGAGCAATTTATAGAGCTGATGGCGGTAGATAAAAAAAATGTGGATGGAAACATAAGGCTGATTTTGCTTGAATCAATAGGTAAGGCGACACTACCAATCAGTATTGAGCAAAAACAGCTAGAGCAAACATTGATTCATTATGCTGGATGAGGATTCATTCACTGTTCAAATGAATGAAAACCAGGCTTTGTTGGAAACACAGTTGACTGTGTCTTCTTATCTTAGTTTGCAAAGATTACAAAAACTAGATTTATTAACGCATCTAATTTCAAATATAGGGAGGTCCTTTGTTATTTATGGGCCGAATGAAGTCGGTAAAAGTAGCCTGTTAACGGAGTTTAAACTGGCTAAAAAGCATGATTGGTTAATAGTCAGTGTGCAATCGGCGGTTGATTTAAGTTTTGATGCGATTGAAAAACAAATCCTGGATTTTTTAGTCGTACTAAATCCAGGCTATAAATATCAAACGCTGTCCGCCAGTCTATTATTATTGCAAAAGCAATCTCAGAAAATGGTTGTGCTAATAGATAATGCAGGATTACTGCTGCCAGGTCTGGTTTCAAGTCTGATTAAATCTGCTGTAGGGAATGGCTGTATTAGTTTTGTGTTTTCTTTAACTGAAGAACAGCTCAACTTGAAAAGGCATACAGATGGGCTTATAACGGATTGCCATTTTATTGCTGTTGCTCCATTAACAGAAAATCAATGCGCTGATTTATTGAATGAGCTAAGCATAAAGAATGGGGTAGCTGAAAGCAGTAAATTTATAATTGAAAAACTATATCAGAAAACGCAGGGCCTGCCAGGAAAAATAGTCATAGAAACAGCAAGCTTAGTTGATGATAGGAAAATTCGTAATTTAGCCATATTAATTGCTGGGTTGATGATAGTAGCAATTGCGGGAATAAAAAGCTTAATCGGGGATAATACCCAATCAAAATTAAACAGCGAAAGAATTAAAATTGTATTGGAGTTAAAGCCTGCAGATTTGTCTGCTTCTGTGGTTTCCGAAGGATATGTTGAGATGAAAGTACAGGCAACAAAGTCTGAAGTAATAAATGACTCAAGCAGTGCTAAAAAGCTTGTAGATCCATCAGCGCTAGATGTAAAAAATAATATTGCCGTTGAATAAGATGAGAGCCAGAGACAAGAGCAAGAATAGAAGGGTTGCTTATGCTTGCCTGGAAAGTAAACAGGTGCATACAATATTTTATTGCACACTGCTAAAAAGAGAATAAGTGATAGAGTTTGTTTGAAATTGTTGTAATTAAGTATAATAAATGAAACTTATATTTGTTAACTCGGTCATGGGTTGGAAACAATAGCAAACCGTATAACAGAAAGGGAAAAAACAGTAAATGAGTATGACATCTTTAAAAAATGATATTTTTCTTAAAACTTTATTGAAGCAACCTGTTGATAGAACACCTGTGTGGATGATGCGACAAGCAGGTCGGTATTTGCCTGAATATAGAGCAATAAGAGCAAAGGCGGGCAGCTTTTTGGATTTATGTACCAATCCAGAATTGGCCTGTGAAGTAACCTTGCAACCTTTAGAGCGTTTTGATTTTGATGCGGCGATTTTATTTTCTGATATTTTGACTATTCCAGATGCCATGGGTCTAGGCTTGTATTTTTCAGAAGGTGAAGGGCCAAAGTTTAAAAATCCAGTTAGAACTGAATCTGATATTAAAAAGTTACCCATTCCTGACCCAACAACAGATTTGCGCTATGTGGTTGATGCCGTGAGTTTGATTAGAAAAAACCTGCAGGGACGAGTGCCATTAATTGGTTTTTCTGGCAGTCCGTGGACGCTGGCGACTTATATGGTTGAGGGTAGCAGTAGTAAAAGTTTTGAAAAGGTCAAAGGTTTAATGTATGAGCAGCCGCTGCTGATGCATCAAATGCTGGATAAGCTAGCTCAATCAGTTGCAAGTTATCTGAATGCACAAATTGAAGCAGGTGCCCAGGCGGTTATGGTCTTTGATACCTGGGGTGGAATGCTGTCTACTGAAGATTATAATGAATTTTCACTGAGTTATGCAAAGCAAGTACGCGCTTTACTTAACACCAACGTTAATGGCGAAGAAGTGCCAACAATTTTCTTCACAAAAGGTGGTGGCTTGTGGCTGGAAGATATGGCTGATGCAGGTTACAGTGCATTAGGTTTAGATTGGCAAACTGATATTGCCAAAGCAAGGGCTCGGGTTGGAGATAAAGTGGCATTGCAAGGAAACATGGATCCAATTGCACTGTATGCTGAGCCAGAAAAAATAAAGCAAAAAGTGGCCACTATTTTACAAAAATATGGCAAAGGCGCTGGGCATGTATTTAATTTAGGGCATGGTATTTTACCTGATGTGAATCCAGAGCATGTGAAAGCAATGGTTGATGCTGTTCATGAGTTTAGTCCTCAATACCACGTTTAATCCGGTTTGTTGTGATAGCTGCCATGGATGGCGGTAATTCAGCAGGTTTAGGGTGATGGAAAAAAATCCTGCCCAATAATTATTTTTTTCCAGCTCCCTTATTCTGTGTCTATGCAGAGAACGAGTAATGAATTATGGTTATGAAAAGAGTGGGGTTGATTGTTGGTATTAGCCTTCCCCTTTATATTGTATTGTTTGTAAGTTTTGGGGAAAACATACAAACCAGCCGGATGGCCGCGTGCGCCGTCATGATGTCCGTTTTCTGGATTACAGAAGCCATACCCTTAGCGGCAACCGCACTGTTACCCCTGGTCTTTTTTCCTGTTCTTGGAATATCCTCAAGTAAAGCAGTTGCAAGTCAATACATGAACTCAACGGTTTTTTTATTAATCGGGGGGTTTATGATTGCCCTGGCTATGCAGCGATGGAATTTACATAAAAGAATTGCACTTAATGTCTTGCAGCTATTTGGAAGGCACCCTCTGCAATTGGTTTTTGGTTTTATGTTTGCAACGGCCAGTCTGTCGATGTGGATCTCTAATACCGCAACCACTCTAATGATGCTCCCTATTGCAGTCGCCATTATTTCCCGCTTTGAAGGTTTTATGACGGCAAAGCAGGCGCATAAATTTGCCTTAGGTTTATTGTTGAGTATTGCTTATTCGGCCTCTATCGGAGGGATGATGACTTTAGTCGGCACAGCTCCAAACCTGGTTTTTTCTCAGTTTTATCAAATGCAAAGTGGTGTGTCAGTCGGTTTCTTACAGTGGATGTTGATAGCTGTTCCTGTAGGCGTGATCATGCTAGTGCTTTTGTTTTTGATTATAGTGATGCTTTTTTTAAGGAAGTTACCCAAAACAGAGGCATTGCAGCGCTTGGTGGCAGATGAAAAGGAGCAGATGGGTAAGGTAAGTAGTGCTGAAAAATCAGTGTTAGTTGTGTTTATGATGACTGCGGCGCTTTGGATAACACGAAAGGGGGTTGATCTTGGTGGGCTAGTGCTTCAGGGATGGGGTGATTTAATCAGCCATGGCAAGATGATAGATGATGGAAGTGTTGCGATAACCATGGCAGTCGTTTTATTTTTTATTCCCGCTAAAATGCAGCTGGGTGAAAAAACAATGCTTCTGGATAAAAAGGTTTTTTCCGAATTACCCTGGTCAATAGTTTTGTTGTTTGGCGGGGGCTTTGCTTTAGCTTATGGCTTTTCTGAGAGTGGCTTGTCGGTCTACCTGGCAGAACAGTTACAGGGTTTGAAAGCCTATTCATTGCCTTTAATAATAGTGATAGTTGCAACAGGAATGAATTTGTTAACAGAATTAACTTCAAATACAGCGACAACACAGCTAGTTATGCCAATTTTGCTGTCAACAGCGAAGGTGATTGATGTTTCTCCAGTCTGGTTGATGTTGCCGGCTGTTCTTTCAGCCTCATGTGCCTTTATGTTTCCAGTTGCTACGCCACCAAATGCCATAATATTTGGCAGTGGTCGGGTAAAAGTGTTTGAAATGGTCAGGGTTGGTTTAGTGTTAAATATCCTGGGTGTGATAGTGATTAGTGGTGTCAGTTATTATTTGATACCTTATATATATGGGTGAATGATTGTGTGGTTTCAGAAAAAAATAAATATGCAAGCAAGGTGTCGAGGATTTCATCTTGTCACTGCTGAGATTGTTCAGGAATTGCCAGAATTAAGGCAGCTGAATATTGGATTGTTACATTTATTTATTCAGCACACTTCTGCATCTCTGGCGATTAATGAAAACGCAGATCCTGATGTAAGAGCTGATATGGAAGCTTATTTTAATCATGCGGTAGCAGAAAATGAACCTTATTACAGGCATGTGTTAGAGGGGAGTGATGATATGCCGGCGCATCTGAAAACGGTTATTTTGGGTGGAGAATTAACAATCCCGATAAATAATGGACGATTGCAAATGGGTGTGTGGCAAGGTATATACTTATGTGAGCACAGAAATAGTGCTGGAAATAGAAAAATTATAGCGACAATTAATGCTGAGTGAGGGGGAAAATCATGAATAAAGTAATGAATGTAATGTTGTTTGGACTGATGAGTTTAAGCTTGAATCTAACTGCAAATGAATCGCAGGCGTTGTCAGTCGATCAGGCAGAGCCAATTGAAATAGAGGTCTATCGAAGTCCAACTTGTGGTTGTTGTAGTAAATGGATAAAACATTTGCAGGAAAATAACTTTGTGGTGAAGGATTTTGTGACAAATGACGTGCAGCTGATTAAGGATAAATATGCTGTTCCGGGTGAAATGGCATCTTGCCACACTGCGGTAGTGAATGGCTATGTGGTAGAAGGGCATGTGCCAGCAGCAGATATAAAGCAATTGCTGACAGTGAAGCCTAAGGTAATAGGTATTTCGGTGCCAGGCATGCCTGTGGGAACACCTGGAATGGATATGGGTGGTAGAAAAGACCCTTATCAGGTGGTTTCATTTGATGAGGGAAAGAGTATTAAGGTTGTAAATAGTTATGAGGGAAACTAATGATTCTTGCCGCTGATATTGGGGGTACAAAAACTATTTTAGCTTTATATCAGCAACAACAGGGGGAGTGGGTTTGTTGCAAAAAGGTTAATTATAGTAGTGCTGATTTCGCTGAATTTAAAGTGCTGTTGGGTGAATTCCTAAAGAATGAAGCTACACCAATACAAAGTGTTTGTATTGGTGTAGCAGGACCCGTAGTAGATGGAGATTGTGTGACCACAAATTTACCCTGGGATTTAAAAAAACAGGAAATTGCCAATCAGACAGGGGCTGAGTCCGTTTGTTTATTAAATGATCTTGAGGCGACGGCCTGGGGTGTGCTTGGTTTAGCTGATAATGACTTTGTGGAATTAAACCCTGATGCTGTTGAGGCAGAGGGGAATAAGGCTGTTTTGGCGGCTGGTACAGGGCTGGGTGAAGCTTTGGTAGTCTGGTCTGGAGAGCAGTATCATGTGGTTGCGACTGAAGGGGGGCATACGGATTTTGCGCCGCGGAATGAGTTGGAAATCGGTTTGTTGCGCTACTTGATGGCTATACATAAAGACCATGTCAGTTATGAGAGAGTTGTCTGTGGGCAGGGGTTGGTTAATATCTATCAATACTTGAAGAAAGAAGGTTATGCCAAGATAGATGAAAGCATAGAGAGTTTATTGAAAGAGCAAGACCCGGCTGCAGTAATCAGTGAAAAAGGGATAGACAGTAAAAATAAGCTGTGTGCAAAAGCATTGGCTATGTTTTGTGAGATATATGGCGCTGAGGCTGGAAATGTAGCGCTAAAATGTTTACCAAAGGCGGGGGTGGTTTTGGCTGGGGGGATAGCTGCCAAAAATTTAAGCAGTATGCAAAATGGGTGTTTTATGCAGGGCTTTTTAGCTAAAGGTCGTTATCAAGAGGCGTTAAGAGGTATTTCGGTTAAAGTCTGTTTAAATCCAGAGGCTGCGCTAATAGGTGCATTAACCGTTGCGAAAGCAAATTTAGTATGAAAATTGGTGTACCCAAAGAGATAAAGAACAATGAGGCTCGAGTGGCCATGACGCCTGATGGAGTTGCCAGGTTGGTAGGTTTGGGGCATGTAGTGCTAGTTCAGGAAGATGCTGGCTTGGGGTCGGGTTTTTTAAATCAGCAATATAAGCAGGCAGGCGCTAGTATTGTCCAGGTGGGGCAGGTGTGGGCAGTTGACTTAGTTGTCAAAGTAAAGGAGCCTCAGAAGGTAGAGTATCAATATTTTGCAGGGCAAATGGTATTTACTTTTTTTCATTTGGCTGGGGGGGTAAAAAGTTTAACAGAGCGTCTGCTAAAGAGTGAGGTTACCGCTATAGCTTATGAGTCCCTGGAAGATGAAAATGGACGCTTACCTATTTTAGCTCCAATGAGTGCGGTTGCAGGAAATATGTCGGTGCTTATGGGGGCATATTATCTGGCTAGGTTTAATCAGGGTAATGGCATGCAGCTGGGCTCTGTATTAGGGAAGTCGTACGGAAAGGTGCTGGTCATAGGTGATGGTGTGGTTGGTCAGCATGCTGCAAGAGTCGCGTCAGCAATGGGAGCAAGTGTCACTATTGCTGGACTGGATGAGTTTGGGTGGGGGGTGAATCAAAAGCCATTGCTGGCAAATGTGAAGTTTATTCAATCAAATAAAGAAAATATAGCCAGGCTAGTGGTCGACGCGGATTTGGTCGTTGGAGCGGTGCTTTGCAGGGGCGTTAAAGCGACAAAAGTTGTAAGCGAGAAAATGATTAAAAGCATGCGGGAGGGCTCTGTGGTGGTTGATGTAAGTATTGATCAAGGGGGGTGCTTTGAAACTTCGTTGCCAACAACGCACTCTGAGCCAGTGTTTATAAAGCATGGTGTAACTCATTATTGTGTGTCTAATATGCCAGGAGCCTATCCAAAGGCTTCAACATTAGCATTAACCGATGTAACAATTAGCTATATAGAAAAGTTGGCAGAGCATGGTTTAGCAGGTTTTATAGCTGATAAAGGTAATAGAAAGGCGGTTAACCTGTGTAAAGGAAGTATAGTTATAAAAAAAATAGCAGATGAGTTGGGCATGTCTGATTTGTATCAGGCAATAGAGGGCTTATAGGTGATTTATATTTGGCATTGGGCTGCTATAGTTGGGCTCTATAAAAAACTGGCGCCATCATGACGACGCACGATGTTTGGGTTAAAGCTGATGGATGAATGAAAAAGGGGGGATTTGCTAGAAATAGTAAATACCCCCTTTTTTTGCTGTCTAAAAAAACCGCGAGAGTGTTGCTGTTGGATTAGAAGTTATCTAGCCCTGAAAGGCCGTCAACAGACCAGTTTTTAGGATCAGATGTATTTGTATTGTCGTCATCGTTAGAATATTGAATGCGACAAACATATCTCTTGGTTACTGAAGCAGAGTCAGTAGGCTGAACATCAAGGTCGGCATTAATAACGTAGCGAAAGTTACCCAGGCTGAAGGCATTAATCGCTTTCTCCGAGAAAGTAACCGTATGATCAGCTAGTTCTTCATTAGCGATGTAAGTATTGCATTGGTCGAAAGCGGCGATAGTCATAGCGTTTTCGCTAGATTGTCTATTGGCTGTGTCACCACTATCCTCAAGGAATAGATCAGAAGCTGCAATATCATATAGATAAGGGACAACCACTTTTGATTGAAAAGCTAATAAAGCAACAAGGCTGACAACAAATAAAAGGAGTTTAAATTTCATAAATAAATTTAGGTAAAAAAGGGTCATTGAAAGATAGGATCTATATTAACAAAACAAAGAAAAACAATGAAGCAATAGCGCTCAGTAAAGCAAAATTAGCGATAATAAAATATTGCGGGTAATTTTCTTGACAAGCTTGGTTGAGGTAAGTAGACTTCACTACACCGTCAGGGATTGGGGTGGATGTGTTTTTCATTTTCTAAGCACATTCTTAATTAAGGAAGTTAACTAAACACTCAACAGTTTCGTTGAGGATTTAAAAAAACTTTAGGAGGTAGAAATGGCTGCTACAACTGAATCAGTGAAAGCTGATGCTGCGGAAGCACCGCTTTTAAATAGAAGAAATGTCTTTTTGGGCTTAATGCTTTATTTGGTATTTTATTCGTTTATTCGTTGGTATGAAGGTGTTTATGGATGGTCTGCTGGACTTGATTCATTCGCACCTGAATTTGAAACATATTGGATGAATATGTTGTACATCGAGTTAGTTGCAGAAGTA
>Ga0105349_10000267_pt1 | contig 19745 bp, 18 predicted proteins | sample EN1Hudseemescosm_FD_83661 | JGI IMG/M metagenome (GOLD analysis project Ga0105349, IMG submission 83661) | Methane-oxidizing microbial communities from mesocosms in the Hudson Canyon - EN1B Hudson Canyon | ecosystem: Environmental > Aquatic > Marine > Cold seeps | place: Hudson Canyon...
AGCAGCTTAGAAGAATTTTCTTTTACTCAAATACAAGCGCTGATGAACCTGAATTTTGTCAGTCAAAGTTTTCTCGCCAAAGCCTTTTTACCTGCTTTAAAACGCAAGCCCTTAGCCGATCTAATTTTTATTGGCTCTGAAGCCGCCTTACAAGGTAGCCGCAAAGGTAGCGTATATTGCGCGAGTAAATTTGCCTTACGCGGATTTACCCAAGCCTTACGCGATGAATGCGCCAAAAGCTCGGTGCGCGTTTCCCTAATTAATCCTGGCATGGTGCAAACTGATTTTTTCAAAGAACTAAGCTTTAAGCCCGGTGAAGGGAAAAGCCAACACCTATCCGCCAGCGATGTAGCGGATGCAGTCAGTTATATACTCAATGCCCGCGCTGGTATTATTATTGACGAAATTAACTTGAATCCTGCGAATAAAGTAATTCAGTTTAAATAAATCCTCCCAGCACAAAAAGGCTAATTACTTGGATTACACGCGCAATAGTTGTCTGATACTTTTCTGAGCGACAAGTAATTGCTTTTGGAGAAGAGTTATTATGAACTTAGCGTTGACACAAAACCTTAAATCACTTATAAATTAACTTAACTTATTTGTTAGGTTGATTACTTTTTGAGCTAATATCAATATCAGAAGTAATTTGAACTGATAAATTGAATAGCAAACAAACTTGCCTGGTTTTCAGGCTAATACCGTAGAATATCGTGCGAATGTAATAACTGATAATAATATTGTTATATGAATAAAAGGAGATTCTATTGGGCCAGTTAAGAAAGACTGTACAGCGTGAAATTCTTGATAAATTAGATGCGGGATGTTTTACCTCATCAGATTTTGATATTGCATTTAAAAGTAACAATGAAAAGGTCATATTTAAAATAGTTTTTAAGCATGATACAGACTTATATTATCAACTTGAAAAGCATAACCATTTTTATTATGTTCGAATGTCCCCAGGGGGAATTTGAACAAGAAGAGTTTAATCAGCATGAAGATTATATATCTTCCATAGCATTTATAAACTCATGGTGCTTTGAAGTGAGAAATGAATTAAAAGCAAGCAAGCCGATATATAAAGAAGTTGATGATTTAAGAACAATCATTGAAGAGCATATTATAGGTGAGAATGAAGAGTCAGAATTTTCAGTAGAGGAAATTAATGAGCTTCATAGTAAATTTGATGAATTAAAGTCTAGAGTTGAAACTCTAGAAAAAGAGCAGATCATTACAAATAAGCAAAAAGATGAATTTACTAAAGGTGTAAACCAAGTAAGTGAAGATTTAGAATATTACCCAAAGAAAACTTGGATAAAAACCGCATCAAGTAAATTAGTTAGCCTTGTTGTAAGCATTTCGGGCTCTAAGGAAGGTAGAAAGTTATTGGAAACAGGGGCAAAAAAATTACTTGGTTTTGAATAGTAAAAAAACATATTCACTCTCAGACCCCACAACACCCTACAGGCGTTTCACTAACCGTAGTGATATCTCTTAATGAGTATAGCCCTTGTTGTTTCAGGTATTCTTTCCCTAGACCTTTATTTAATAAAAGGGGGGTTCGCATTTTTCCAGTAGGATTTACTACTTAGCCCCGCTAAAATAGAAGCGTATTTCCCATATTAATAGTATACAAAGTTTTCATGCTTCTGTATGCTGAAGTAAGTAAACTTGTTGCTTGAGTATGGCGTATTGTTTCTTCTATTGCAGTGTTTATTTTTGAAAAAAAACCAATAGTGAAACCATATTCATGGCTATTTTTTAACCCAATTTCTAATTTTTCTGTAGAACGTGAATTATGCCTGAACTGAGTAGATTTCTTGGAATTGTAATATACATGTATTTCAATGAGCATAACCCACCTCATTTTCATGCTGAGTACAATGAATATAAAGCCGCTATTTCAATCAGAGAACTTGGACTAATTGAAGGAAAGCTACCACCAAAGGTTAGAAGTCTTGTTATTGAATGGGCACAAGAGCATCAAGATGAATTGCTTAATAATTGGAATACCATTCAAGAAACAGGTAAGTATCATAAAATTGCACCATTAGTATAGGTAAAAGAGTATGTTAAGTATAAATGAAGCGAAATATATTGGGGACTATAATCTTTGTCTAATATTTAATAATGGTAAAGAAGGTATTGCAAATCTTAAACAGACTATTTTTAATGATAAAAGAGAAATTTTTTTAGAATTAAAAGAAGAATCAAATTTTTCTAATTTTAAAGTTTCTCATAGTACAGTTGTTTGGTTTAACGAATTAGATTTATCTCCAGAATATTTGTTTTACTTAGTTTTTAAAGAAGATGAGAGCTTTAAAGAAAAGTTTAAAAATTGGGGTTATCTTGTTTAAGATAAAAACTCAACATCATTATAAAAAATCTGTTGCAGGCGAGAACTCAACTGCAACAGATTTGAACGTTATTTAAGCACAGAATTGTTCAATATTTTCTAAAATACCTTGGCTATCTAAAGCACATAAGCTAAGTAGTTCTTCGCGCGTGCCTTGTTCAACATATTCATCAGGTAAAGCAATATTGAGGACCGGCATTAGGATTTTATTGGCTTGTAAGAATTCATTAACTGCTGAACCTGCGCCACCGGCAAGCACATTTTCTTCGACAGTGACAAATACATCATGTGTTTTTGCCATGGCTAAAATCATATCTGCATCAATAGGTTTGATAAAACGCATATTAATGACGGTAGCACCTAGTTTTTTACCCGCTTCTAAAGCCGGTGTAACCATGCTACCCCAAGCAAGAATGACGATGCGCCCCCCTTGATGACGTATTTCTGCTTTACCGATTTCTAATTCTGAGAAATCTTTATTTACAGCGGCGCTAGGCCCTTTTCCACGCGGATAACGCACAGAAGCAGGCCCTTCATAGTTATAGCCTGTGGTTAGCATTTGGCGGCATTCATTTTCATCAGCAGGTGCCATCACCAGCATATTCGGCACACAACGCAAGAAACTGTAATCAAAGTTACCTGCATGAGTAGGACCATCAGGCCCAACTAAGCCTGCACGATCAATAGCAAATAAGACATCTAGGTTTTGTATGGCAACATCATGGATAAGTTGGTCATAAGCACGCTGTAAAAAGGTTGAGTAAATGGCAACAATCGGTTTTGCACCTTGACAGGCTTGCCCAGCAGCTAAGGTAACTGCGTGTTGTTCTGCAATGGCAACATCAAAATAGCGTGTAGGAAAACGTTCAGAAAATTCAACCATGCCTGAGCCCTCACGCATGGCAGGAGTGGTTGCCAATAAACGCTCATCTTTTTCTGCCATATCACAAAGCCATGAACCAAATACTTGGGTATAAGTTGGGTGCGGCGATGGGACAGATTTTGGCAAGGAATCCATTTTTGGATCAAAGGCAGGCACACCATGATAGGCGAGTGGGTCTTTTTCAGCAGGCGCGTAACCTTTACCTTTTTTCGTGACGATATGCAGAAAAACAGGTCCTGAAAGGTCCTTAATCGACTTTAAGGTATCCACAAGCATTTCAATATCATGACCATCAATAGGGCCAATATAATTAAATCCAAGTTCTTCAAATAAAGTCCCTGGAGTAACCATACCTTTTAAATGTTCTTCAGTTTTTTTCGCGAATTCCCAAGCACCGGGTACATTGCTAAGAATTTTCTTACTTTCGTTGCGTACTGAGGTATAGGTTTTACTGGAGATAACTTTGGTGAAGTAATTATTCATTGCGCCGACATTAGGCGAAATTGCCATATCATTGTCATTGAGAATCACTAATAGATTAGCATCAATAGCCCCAGCATGATTCATGGCTTCAAAAGCCATACCGCCAGTAATACTACCATCGCCAATAATAGCCACCATACGGCTATCATCGCCTTTATTATTAGCCGCAATTGCCATACCTAATGCAGCACTGATCGAGGTACTTGAATGCCCAACACCAAAGGCATCGTATTCACTTTCCGCACGCTTAGGAAAAGCTGAAACGCCATCTTTAGCACGAATAGTGGGCATTTTTTCTTTACGCCCTGTAAGAATCTTATGCGGGTAGGCTTGATGACCTACATCCCATACCAATTGGTCTTTTGGTGTATCGTAGACATAATGCAGCGCAACTGTTAGCTCCACTGTGCCTAAGCCTGCCGAAAAATGACCGCCTGATAAACTCACAGAGTGGGTCAAAAATTCACGTAGTTCTTTAGCAAGCGGTTTAAGTTCCGCTTTAGGAAGCTTACGAACATCTTCAGGTAAATCGATGGTATTTAATAGTGGGTAGTTGTTTTCAATATTCATAAGTGCTTCCTTAGCTCCCTTTTTTAGATTTTAGTGCATGACTGGCTAGATTTTTTCCTAGTGACCAAATAGAGCCGGGAATCTGATGCGTGTCTGCGATGGCTTGATCGAAAGAATTAATAATCCAATCACGATCTTTTGACGTTAAATTAAGGGGAGGAAGTAATTTAACAATGTTCATTCCGTGACCAGCAACCTGCGTTAGCAGATGATGATCTTTAAATAAGGGAATGGTAATCATTTGGCAAAATAAACCTTTATTAGCCGCTTCTAGGGTTGCCCAAGCCGCTTTTAATGTTAGGCTTTTAGGCGCGTGAAATTCAATGGCTATCATCAGCCCTTTACCACGCGCCTCTTTTAAAAATTCGTATTTTGAACTCAGTGCATTTACCTGCTGGATAATCTCTTCACCCACTTTTGCACAATTTTCTACTAATTTCTCATCTTCCATCACTTGTAAGGTCGCTAAACCGGCTGCCATGGCCATATTGTTTTTTGAGAAAGTTGAGCCATGTACTACTGCTCTATCCATGCGGTTAAAAACGGTTTCCATAATATGATCGGTCATAGCCACACCGCCGACAGGCACAAATCCACCTGATAGCGCTTTCGCCATACAAATCATATCGGGTTTAACATTCCAATGGTCAATCGCCCAAAATTTTCCTGTCCGGCCAATGCCTGTTTGTACTTCATCAGCAACAAACAGCGTGCCATATTTTTTACATAACCGCTCTACTTCAGGCAGATAGTTATCATCAGGAATATTGACGCCCTTACCTTGAATTGGTTCGACAATAAAGGCAGCGACATCGCTATTTTTTAAAGCGGCTTCTAGCGCAGATAGATCATTAAAAGGCACTGGATGACACTCTGGCAATAAAGGGCCAAAGCCTTCACGAAAAATATCATCACCGACTAATGATAGTGAGCCCATGGTTAAGCCATGATAGCCGTGATCACAAAAGACGATTTTTTCACGTTTAGTGGTATAGCGTGCAAATTTTATCGCGGCTTCTACCGCTTCCGTCCCTGAATTACAGAAGAACATCTTTTGTAAATTATCAGGCGTGGTTTCGATTAATTTTTTCGCTAATAAACCACTCAACACCGAGACATCCATTTGCACTAAATTAGGCAATTCAAGTGTCAGCGTTTCTTGGAGTGCTTTTACTACGGTTGGGTGATTACGCCCGACAGCAAAAACACCAAAACCACTGAGGCAATCAAGGTATTCAGTATTATCTTGGTCGTATAAATATTGACCTTGCGCTTTAGTGTAGTTGCGGTCATAACCAATAGTTTTTAAAACGCGCACCATTTGATTATTTAAGTAATTTTCGTGTAACTCAAATTTTTCTGAGTTATGTTGCGAAAAAAGGTCAGCAATACTAAATGACATGGAGTCTCTCGGTGTTCTGTTTAAAGTTGAATGGTTTTATTGCTAAAGGCAGGCAATATAATCAGGGTACAAAGTAAGGTAAAGCTAATACCAACAGCCAAGGTAATCCCCATGCTAGAGATACCAAAGTGTGGAATTAAGGCTAAACTAATAAAACTACTCATGGTAGTCAATGAGCTAAACATAACCCCACGGGCAGTACTGGTTTGCAATACATGTTTATCTGTATTTTCATGCAGACAGTGCATAATGTGAATACCACTATCCACACCAATACCTAAAAGTAAAGGCAGAGCGATAATGTTAGCAAAATTAAACGGAATGCCAAGGAAAACATTCACTGTGCAGGTCAATAAGCCTGCCAATGTTAAAGGACCAATAACCAGTAAAGTTTTTTTAATGCTTTTTAAAATAAGCAGTAGCAGTAGAATTATAAGTATAAAAGAGGCGATAAAGGCTTGTTGGAAGGCAGAAACAACCGCCTCTCCTGAAGCCAAATCTGCAACAGGAAGCCCTGTGGCACTGGGTTCAATAATTTGAATTGCTTTAGCAAATTCTTTTAAATTAGCAGGAATATTCAGATCTTTTTCAGGTGTAATCATGACCCGATACAGCCCTTGAGGACTAAGCCATTGTTCGCGAATATAGGCAGGTAGCTCAGCTAAACTAAATTCATACGCCTGTAAGCTTTGGCTCAGTGTTTGGATAGTATGCGGCAATAAACCTAAAATACTGTTATCTAATTGCTCTGCAAGCTGTGGTTTTTGCTCTAAAGCACTAAGAAATAGGCTAATATTACCTGATAAATGTTCAATAAGGGCTGGTGCAATGCTGTTATCCGAGCGTGCGAGTTGTTGAGCTAAGGTTGCCTGAAAACTCAGCAATACTGCTTTGGTATTAGAAGCACTGAGTGTGGCATCAAACTGGCTTAGCTGCGTGCCTAAAATAATAGCCAGATCTTCAATCACGTATAGTTTTTCTTCTTGTTCATGAGCCACTAAGTCTTCTAAACTAATCGTGCTATGAACCGTAGGCAATTGTGCCAGTTTAGTACTGAGTGTTCTCATTTCCTCTAAGCTATCAGTCAAGGCATACAAGGCATACGGTGAATCTGTTTTTGATTGCAGTAAATCTTTAAAGGTAGCCACAGATTCTGCTTTCGGGTTACGCATATTAACAGGATTAGAATCAAAGCTAATATAAGGTAAAACAAATAAACAAGCAAAACCCAGTATGATGCTTAAAACCCGAATCGGCGTTTTATACCGAAAAGGTAAGGTTTGTATAAAGCTACGTTGATGGCTTTTTTTAATTGCTTTTGCCTTTTTAAGTTTTAAAACACTTAAAAAGGCAGGTAATACAACCAACGATAAAAAGAGCGCAATAAACATACTCGCCCCTGAAATTAAGCCCAGTTCTGAAACACCTTTGTAATCAGTAGGGGCAAAAGCAAGAAAGCCGATAGAGGTAGTCAGCGCACATAAAAACAGCGAGAAGCCAACACTATGTAAAGCTTTTTGAATGGCGGTACTATTATCGTGTTGATTTACGATTTCATCACGATAATGCAGGTTCATATGAATGGCAAAATCAACGCCTAAACCAATATATAATGCTGCAAATGAGATGGAAATAACATTCAAATGCCCGATAGTAATGGCAGCAAAGCCAGCGGTAAGAATCAGGCCAATAATCAAGATAAATAAAGTGGCTAAGAGTAGTTTTACTGAACGCAGGCACAGAAATAAAATAGCAATAACCATGATAAAGGAGCCAATACCACTTAATACTGCACCTTTACCCATGCTTTCTAATTCTTCATGTTCCAGCGCTGTTTCGCCTGTCATCCGAATCTGCATATCCGCTGTATTTTGCTCAAGTTCTTGAATTATGACGCGCGCAGCTTCAATTGCAGCCGTCGCGGGCATCATTTCAAAGAAATTCTTTTTCGGCTGCGCAATAACCATACGACGATTTTTATTACTTAAACTCGTAGGGCTAAGTATTTCTTGCCATGAAATATGATAATTTTTCTGAGCTGCGGTTTGCTCTAAGGCTTGGCTAATACTCGATAGTAAAGCAGGTAAACTTTGGCTAATAACACTCTCTTTATTTTCTAAAGCTTGCGTCAAAATATCAAATAAGCCTGTTAAATGATAGTTCTGCGTTAGATAGCCAATAAAGGGCTGTGCATCGGTCAAGTTAGCCGATAACGTGTCTAATTCATCTATAGATAAATACAGTAAAGCTTGTTGTTGAAAGAAAGCATTATCTTCAGGAATATAACTGGCACTAAAATGCGCGCTACTGGCTTCTAATTTCTGTAGTAATTTCCGCGAGATAATCGCAGTTTCTTCTGGAGTAGCCGCATCGACAACAAAAATAATGGTATTGGCATCTTGTGGGAATTGTTCTTCTAAGCGCTTAGTATTTTTTTGAAAAGGTAAATCAGGGGATAGCATTTCCGCTGAATTATTATTTACCCCTAAATTATCCTTAATATAATATAGACTTGCTGAGGTCACTAAAAGTGTGGCAAAAATAATTTGCCATGCAAAACGGGTAATAAACTGACCTTGCCGTGATAATATTTTACTACTGCGGGATACGGTATTAGAACTCATGATGCTGATAGCTTAGTGAATAAAGGGCTAATGTTAGCCAGTGTTTTACTGGCCGCTTTAAAATGTCGTCCTAACTGAATCAGGCGCGGTATTTCAGTTGGATGATAAATAAGATAAGTGATAATTTTAGGGATAGCAACCTGGCCATTATCACGCATGGCATACTGAATCGCATGAGGTAAATCAAAACTCGCCACATCGACAATACTGCGAATAGCCATAAAAGGCAGGTTGGCTTGTTGGGCTATACGCGCCACAACCGCACTTTCCATATCAGTAGCAAGCGCTTGAGTACTACTATGTAACGCCGTTTTTTCTACTGCAGAAGCAACAATATGCGTGCTTTCTAGGAGTATGCCAGAGGAATACTTTTGTTGTCCTAAGCTAGCGGTGATTTTTTTATGCCATTGCGAGCTTATGGGTAAATTTTGTCCTGCATGAGTTTGTATGCTGGTTGGAATAATCAATTCGCCGGCAATCAATTCAGGCGCTAATGCACCGGCACAACCCCAACTAATCAACTGTTCTGCACCTTGAGCTATTAGCTTTTCAGTCGCTTGTTGCGCATTATCAGCGCCTACCCCCGATAGAATAACTAGACAGTCATTCGCTAAACGCAGGCTTTCGCCTTGCTTCAGCTTTGCAGGGGTTAAACTGCGCAACTCTTCAGGTAAGGCAACTAAAATTCCTGTAATCACAGTGTGTTTAACTCGTTGCGATAACGCGCTAAAGCCCAAAGAGGAAAAAATTTATCGTAGCCATGATATTTTAAGTAGAAAACACGTGGGAATCCTGGTGCATTATGAATAGTATCATTCCACAAACCCGTTGCTGTTTGTGTCTTTAATAAATAAGCCACACCCTCTGAAACTGCTTTAGATTTTATTTCACCCGCGGCTATTAAGGCTAATACTGCCCATGCCGTTTGTACTGCCGTGCTGGAATGATAAGTTCCACGGATTGATTCATCATGATAGCTTTGATTATCTTCGCCCCATCCACCATCATGATGTTGCACACTTTTTAACCAAGAAATGGCTTTGGTATACATCACATCATCTTTTGTAATTTCTGTTTGCTCTAAAGCCATTAGCACCGACCAGGTACCATAAATATAATTACTGCCCCAGCGTCCAAACCAAGCGCCATCCGCTTCTTGTTCTTTGCGCAGGTAATCAATACAGCGTTTATACGCTGGAAGATATTCAGGGTGATTTTGCGACACTTTTGCTATTAACATCACACAGCGGGCGCTGACATCTGCCGTTGGCGGGTCAAGTAATGCACCATGATCAGCAAAAGGAATCTCATTCAGATAATAATAGGTATTATCCACATCAAATGCACCATAACCGCCATTTTGGTCTTGCATACCAATAATCCAGCGCGTAGCACGATGAATAGATTCTTCCATACCCTCTAAGCCTGAAGTGGCCATAGCATAAGCCACTACCGCCGTATCATCGACATCAGGATAATAAGGATTTTCATATTGGAATGCCCAACCTCCCCCTGCTAAGTTAGGGCGACGTACTTGCCAATCACCAACTTCATCAGAAAGTTGTTTATTTTTAAGCCAAGCATAGGCTTTTTCACGGCCTACTTTACTCGCTTCTAAGCTAGATTCTTGTAAAGCAAGGAGACTTAGGCCTGTATCCCAGACAGGGGAAAGACAAGGCTGACAATAGGCTTCATCTTCTTTAATAACCAGTAATTTATCTATCGCTTTACGCGCAGTAACAACCTGTTCATGGTCTGCTGGCAAACCCAATAATAACATCGCTTGATAGGCATTAACCATCGCAGGAAAAATAGCCCCTAAACCTTCTTCGCCATTGAGGCGTTCAGTTATCCAATCCAGCGCTTTATTAACGGCTGTTTGATGCATTTTGGGCGTTATCAAGCATCGAGATTTTCTACCAATATAATCTAAAAACAAGAAGCCTTTATTTAGTAAGCCTCGCTCCGGAAAATAATGTTTTTCTTGCTCTGGATGGGTAATAAAAAGTTCGAGTACATCAATATTGTGTGGATTTTTAGCTTTAGCTTCTAAAGTACAGAGAATAAATAAAGGAATCATTACGGTTCTTGACCAATAAGAAACCTTATCAATGTGGAAAGGAAACCATTTAGGTAACAGCATGATTTCCACAGGAATAAAGGGTACGCCACGCCACGGAAGTTGTTCAAAAATAGCTAAGGCAATGCGCGTAAACACATTGGCTTTCGCTGCACCGCCTTGGCTAAGAATATAGTCACGTAAGCGAGTCATCTGTTCGGAATCAATCGAATCGCCGGCCATTTTTAGCGCATAATAAACTTTAACACTACAGCTAATATCGCCTTCACCGCCATAAAATAAAGGATAACTACCATTTTCTGATTGGCGCGCGCGTAAGTACACTGCAATCTTTTCCTGTAGCTCAGGATCAATATCATCCAAGTAATGCATCATCATGATGTATTCAGCTGGAATGGTACAGTCTGCCTCTAATTCAAAGATCCAATGCCCATCGGCTTGTTGCAAAGCAAGTAGAGATGCTTCTGCGCGCTGAATAGTAGATTCCAAAGAGGCAATATTATCCATAGTGGGGTAGTTCTCAGTAAACATAGTAAAGTTTAAGCTTGGGGCGCTTGATACTGCCAGTCTTTACAAACAAGTTTACGGCTTTTGTAATCAAATAGACTGGATAGCATCCAGTTACTGCGACCAATTATTTTAGTGGTTAAAATCGTCGCTTTAACACTTTTTCGGGTAATTTTTACTTGATTAGAATCATTAAAATCAAGGTGCTGTTGAATTTCATTCAGCGTCAATACTGCCATACCAATCGCCCATAAACAGAAATTACGCATGCCTGTTTCATGACGTGGAATTAATAGCGTATAAGTCATCGCATTTTTTAGATGCCCTTGTGCCATACTCAGTAAATGCTCTAAGCCTTTTCTAAATTCTGGCGTACTCTCAGAGGTATTTAGATTTTTTAAATCAAAGCCGGTTTCTGTAAAAATATCTTGTGGTAGCCAACAAACACCGCGTTTTGCATCATCCCAAATATCTTTTAAGATATTGGTCATTTGTAAACCTTGTCCAAAAGAAGTCGAGAGTGCTAATAATTGATCATGGTGTTGGTTTATTGCAGGGGAATAATGACAAAAGAGCTTAGCTAACATTTCTCCCACGCATCCAGCCACATAATAACAATATTCATCCATATCTTTCATAGTAGCTAAACCACCACTTAGATCCATGCTCTGATAGCCAGGCATACCTTTTGCCATTGCATCCACACACCCTAATAAAGCAGCAATTTGCTCAGGTGCAAAACTATGAGTAATTTCAATTACACGTTCAGTTAGTTGTACTAAAACATGTTCTGCTGGAATAGTTTGCTCTGATAATAAGGGCGATAAGTCTTCAGCAAAACGGGCCGCGCCTTCGCCTGTTTTAACAATATCAATAAAGCGGAGGCAGAAATGTTCTTTTTGTTCAGCAGAAAGAGAGACTTCGTCTTCAACCGTATCGGTAATGCGACATAATAAATAAGCATTCGCTACTTCTCTATACAGCCCTTCAGGCAGCTGAGGAATAGTGAGTGCAAACGTACGAGAAACGCCTTCGAGTAATATGGCCTGAAATTCATCAACAGAGGCTGTTAGTAGCGATTCTGGGTTATCAATAGATACTTGATTTTCGGTCATATTTTTGAAGTCGTTAATTTAATTTAGGATGAATACATAGCTGAATTAAACACAATATTTTTTATCGTGTAACGTTAAATTATAGACTGAATAATACTGAAATACAAAACATGTTGTTTTATTGGGACAAAATGTCTATATCGGTTAAATAAAGCAAGTAATACTAAGCGATGTAAGGGAATTTTTTTGTTGTTTTTATGCGAATCTACTGGGTTTTCTTCTAGTATTCAAGCGATAAAAATAGTATGCTAATCAAGTGTTAGCAGGGTAGTAAGGCGAAACAAGCTTGTTTTTATTCATTGTTTTTTAGATATTACGTGCCAACCCCCTTTTTTGTTGTATTTTTACAACGTTTATTGAATTTTATGTTTTTGGAGTGAGCTCGATGGGTGTGCCTTTAAGACAGCAATTAGCTGTTGGATCGTATTTAATAAAGCAAAAAATAAAGGGAGTGAAAAAATACCCACTTGTTTTAATGTTAGAACCTTTATTTCGTTGTAATTTAGCATGCTCAGGTTGTGGAAAAATTGCTTACCCCGATGATATTCTCAATAAACGCCTTTCGGTTGCAGAGTGTTTGCAAGCCGTAGATGAATGTGGCGCGCCGATGGTGTCTATTCCAGGCGGGGAACCTTTAATACATAAAGAAATGCCGGAGATTGTGGCGGGTATTATTGAACGTAAAAAGTTTATTTATTTATGTACCAATGCCTTATTATTAAAAAAGAAGATTAACGATTATACGTCTTCACCTTATTTAACCTTTTCTATTCATTTAGATGGTAATCAAATGCGCCATGATGCCTCTGTGTGTCAAGAAGGGGTGTTTGATATTGCCGTAGAGGCGATTAAGCTGGCGTTGGAAAAAGGCTTTCGCGTTACGATTAACTGCACACTATTTCAAGGTGAAACATCACAGGAAGTTGCTGATTTCTTAGATTATGCAACAGAACTAGGTGTGGAAGGTATTACTATTGCCCCAGGCTTTAGTTATGAAGATGCTCCCGATCAAGACTCTTTTATGTCCAGTACAGCGGCAAAAGAATTATTTCGAGGTATTTTTAGCATTGGAAAAAATAAATCTTGGAAATTAAACCACTCCTCTTTATATCTAGACTATTTGGCGGGTAATCAGCAATACGAATGTACGCCTTGGGGTAACCCGACCCGTAATGTGTTTGGCTGGCAAAAACCTTGTTATTTATTATCGGATGAAGGCTATTCAGAAAGCTTTCAGGAAATGATGGAGAGCACCGCATGGGAAAAATACGGCGCCGGTAATAATCCGAAATGTGAGGGCTGTATGGCCCATTGTGGTTATGAAGCAACTTCAGTCGAAGATACCTTGGCTCACCCTATTAAAGCCCTACTCTCTTCTATTAAAGGTCCAAAAACGTCAGGCGCAATGGTGCCCGATAGACAACCAAACTATAAGCAATCGGTTTTGGCAGATATTCCGGTGCATATTGAAGAAAAAAGCTAGTAACCACCATGCTTGAATTATTCTGCGGCTTTGCGGCGGTGATTTGGTTGATTACGGCATTATTGCCTTGGCAACCTTGGCGTAATCGTGAGCTTTTATCGGCAAGCCCCTCAGCACCTGTCGATTTAAGTGATATTACCGTCGTAATTCCTGCGCGTGATGAAGCGGATATTATTGAGTCTACTTTGCGCTCAGTACAGCAGCAAGGACATGATTTACGGGTTATTGTAGTCGATGATGCCTCGAGTGATGCTACAGCGGCACTCGCAAAGTCAGTCGGTTTAAAACATTTACAACTTATTTCATCTACTGATTTACCAGAGGGTTGAACAGGTAAACTCTGGGCGCAAGAACAAGGCACGCAAGCGGTTACTACGTCGTTTATTTTATTGTTGGATGCAGATATACACTTAAATGCAGGTATTTTAAACGCGTTAAAACAAAAACAAATAGCTGAGCAATTACCGTTTATTTCTTTAATGGCAAGACTAAGCACAGAGAGTTTTTGGGAAAAGCTATTAATGCCTGCCTTTATTTATTTTTTCAAAATGCTGTATCCCTTTGCTTTAGCGAATAACCCTAATAGTAAAATGGCCGCAGCAGCAGGCGGCTGTATTTTAATTGAAACCAAAGTATTACAGGCGATTGGGGGCATGGAAAGCATTAAAGATGCAGTAATTGATGATTGCAGCTTAGCCAAAGCAGTAAAACAAGCCGGCTATAAAACCTGGGTGGGTTTAACACAGGATGTGGTTAGTCAGCGACCTTATGTGGCTTTATCTGAAATATGGAATATGGTTGCTAGAACCGCGTATACTCAGTTATTTTACTCTAAAAGCTTATTATTAATGTGTACTTTGCTAATGAGCTTATTGTATCTATTGCCTGTCTGGGGTATTGTCTTTTTAGAGGGTCAGGCGTGGTTCTATGCACTTTTTTCGTTAATCACTATGGGAATATTGTATTTACCTACGGTATCTTTTTATAGAATGAATCGTTTATGGGCTTTAGTTATGCCTGTGATTGCAGGACTTTATTTATTAATGACTTGGACCTCAGCTATACGTTATTGGCGAGGGGAGCGTTCACGCTGGAAGGGTCGAATTTATGCAAAAGGGGAATAAAATGGCAATACTCAAAAAAATATTAGTGGCAGGATTTTTATTCATGTTTACTTTTTCTATCGTTGCGGCAGAAAAAGAAATGCAACAAGCCAGTCAAGTGGTCAGTGATTTTCAGACTAAATTATTAAGTGTGATGCAGCAAGACGATTTGAATTTTGATGCGCGCTTTGAACAACTCAAGCCTATGGTGATTCAAACCCATGATTTGGCTAAAATGACGCGTATTGTTATTAGTAAACAATGGCGGAGTTTGGAAAAAGAGCAAAAACAACAGTTAATCAATCATATTGCACGCCTTAGTATCGCTTCTTATGCGCATTATTTTAAATCCTATTCAGGGGAAATTTTTAAAATCGAATCTGTAAAGCAACTCTCACCGGCACAGATTTATGTGCATAGTTTTTTAGTGTTACCGAATGATAATGACGTGAGTATGGATTACCTTTTAAAGAAGAAAGGCGATGGCTGGCGAATTATTAATATTATTACTAATGGGGTAAGTGATTTAGCATTAAAGCGCTCTGAATATGGTGCGGTATTGAAAAAGTCAGGATTTGAGGTTTTATTAGCAGAAATCTCTGCTAAAATCGAAAAATTCTCTCAGTAGTATTAGGTAGCCTTATGAAGCCCAGTTTTTTGGTTCAGTGTGCAGGTATTAGTACAGCTTTACTCATTAGTGGCTGTAGTTATTTTCAAGGGGGAGGAATAGAAGATCCACATGAAAATTTTAACCGCTCAATGCATTCTTTTAATGATGGTATGGATAGCTATATTTCTAAGCCGTTAGTTACTGGCTATCAATGGATTTCACCCTACTTTGTAGAAGTCGCCATTGCTAATTTTTTTACTAACTTAAAAGAACCTAGAACGGTGATTAATGATGTTTTACAAGGTAAAGAAAAAGCATCGGGTGAGGATTTTGAGCGATTTTTACTGAATACCTTTTTAGGCTTTGGAGGGCTAGTGAATGTCGCCCATTATGCTGAAATTGATTATCATGAAGAAGACTTTGCACAAACACTAGCCGTTTGGGGCGTTCCAAGAGGTGAATATTTGGTATTACCCATGCTAGGCCCTGCTTCCTATCGTAGTATTCCAGGTGAAATTGTAGACGCAGCATCTAGCCCTGTGAGTTATGTCAGTTGGCCAATTCAGTTATTGGGCTTATTAAATTCACGTAATAATGCCGATGAATCTTTAGCACGTATTAATGAAATCGCGGTTGATCCTTATATATTTATGCGCAGTGCTTATTGGCAATGGCGTGAACATAAAATATCCGAAGGCGTGGTTCAGGCTGATGACTTTTTATTGCCTGACTTAGAATACGATATGGATTTAGAAGATGAAGAGCTAGAGGTAGAGGTAGGCTTATGAGTAGTGAATTTGAACAAACCATTGTGGCACAAACAAAATCCTGGCTACAAGAGGTGGTTATTGGGCTAAATTTTTGCCCGTTTGCGAAACCTGTGTTTGAGCAAGATAAAATTCATTATCATGTCAGTACCGCGCGTGCATTTGAAGATTGCTTGGAAGATTTAATCGCTGAAGCCGAGTATTTAGAAGCAAATACCCCCATAGAAACCAGTTTATTGATTTTTCCTGATGCTTTAGAGGACTTTGAAGAGTTTTTAGATGCGCTAGAAGTTGCTGAAGCATTAATGACAGCACAAGGCTATGAAGGCATCTACCAATTAGCCAGCTTTCATCCTCAGTATTGCTTTGAAGGCAGTGATGAAACCGATGCAGCAAATTATACTAATCGCTCTCCTTTTCCTATGCTGCACCTTATTAGAGAGGCAAGCCTTGAACAAGCCTTACTGCATTATAAAAATGATGTTAATTTAATCCCAGAAACCAATATGCAACTTGCGAGAAAGTTAGGGGTAGAAAAAATGCAAAGTTTTCTAACTAAGAGCTTGCAGGAAAAAGCTTAATACAGAAAAGGTTTTTTGTAATAGAGAAATTCAGTTTCAAGGTTTAAAGCTGTTAAAATAAGTGCATAGAATTTGATATTTTTTCATGTACAGGAACCTTTGCTTTGACACACGTTCAAGATATAACCAGCCCTATGTCGCCTTTAGAGCGACGTGCCACGTTATCCCTATCCAGTATTTATGCCCTGCGTATGTTGGGCTTGTTTATGATTCTTCCCGTACTCTCCTTATTTGCAGAGTCATTAGAAGGTGCAACCCCGTTATTAATTGGCTTGGCTGTTAGTATTTATGGTCTAACGCAGGCAATTTTGCAAATTCCTTTTGGGCTACTTTCTGATCGTTTTGGGCGGAAAAAAATCATTATTATCGGCTTAATCTTATTTACTGCCGGGAGTATTGTTGCTGCGCTTTCAACGGATATTTACGGTATTTTAATGGGGCGAGCATTACAGGGTAGTGGCGCGATTGCCGCCGCTATTATGGCTTTAGTCGCTGATTTAACTGATGAAGTACATCGTACCAAGGCAATGGCAATGATTGGTGCCAGTATCGGTGTCTCATTTGGTGTAGCGATTACTTTAGGGCCAATTATTGCAGGAATTGCAGGCGTGCAAGGTGTATTTTGGCTTACCGCTATCTTAGCTTTTCTAGCTATTTTTGTGGTGCTATTTATTGTGCCTAATCCCAAACAAAGCAAAGTCCATCGTGATGCTGAAGTCGATACTTCACAGTTTATGAATGTATTAAAGAATAAAGACTTATTACGTTTAGATTATGGTATTTTTACCTTACACCTGACACTGACAGCGAGTTTTATTATTGTTCCGCTGTTAATGCGCGATGCAGGACTATTACCGGCTGACCATTGGCAAGTGTATTTACCTGTTTTAGTCAGCTCAATGGCAATGATTATTCCCTTTGTGATTATTGCTGAGAAAAAACGTAAAATGAAAGCGGTTTTTATTGGGGCGGTCGCCACAGTAATGATAGCGGATATCAGTTTGTATTATTTTAATCAGAATTTTTGGGCGTTGGTCGCAGGCTTATGGGTGTTTTTCTGTGGCTTTAATTTATTAGAAGCGACATTACCTTCTTTAGTGTCTAAAACCGCACCAGGACATTTAAAAGGCACAGCCATGGGCGCCTATTCTAGCTCACAATTTATGGGCGCTTTTGTCGGCGGCACGGCAGGGGGTTGGATTTATGGCGAATGGGGCGCACATTATGTGTTTCTATTCTGTGCTATTGCTGCAAGTACCTGGCTTATCGTGGCTATTTTTATGAATCCGCCCCAGTACCTAGCTAACTTATTGGTTTCAACGGAAGGCTTAGAGCTGGAGCAGTTAAATCATTTTATAGTCGCTGTTTCTGATATTACCGGCGTTGCAAGTAGCCGTTTACAAGAAAGTGAAAATGTATTGTATTTAAAAGTAGATAATACTTTGCTGGATAAAGAAAGCTTGCAGCAACTCATTACTGAAACAATGAGCACAGCTCATTAATAATTTTAAATGCTCAATTTTTAATTTTGAATTAATAGCATAAACCCCATCCATTTAGAAAATCGTAGTTTTTGAATGATATTAATTTCACCTTTTTAACCTATGTAAAATGGTTAAAATTAGCGTATTTAAACCGAAAATCTAGGGTATAAAAATTAGAAACTATCTCTCGCGTAAAACTACGAATTTCAATGTAGATGGGGTTTAGATAGTTTTAATTCAAATCTCATAATTCATAATTTATAATTATCAAAGTGCCCGGGCTTTTAAAAAGGCTTGTTCAGATAAAGTACTCCACTGTGATACTTGCGTCCTAAATTGATTAAAAGAACTATAAATTTTCATCGCCATAGGATCTTTATTCGCTAACTCTAAAACGACTTCATCTGAAAGTTGTTTTAGCGTTTTTAATACTTCATCCGGTAGCGCTCTTAATTGCACGCCATGTTTATTGACTAAGGTATCTAAGGCTTGATTATTACGCGCAGTATACTCAGAAATCATATCCATATTCACCGCTTTACACGCTGCCATAACAATCGCTTGTAAATCCTTAGGCAGGGCTTCAAAAGCCGTTTTATTAATCATAGCTTCCATGGTTGAGCCTGGCTCATGCCAGCCTGGATAATAATAGTATTTCGCGGCTTTATGTAAGCCAAAAGCTAAATCATTATAAGGCCCTACCCACTCCGTCGCATCCAGAGCACCGGACTGTAATGAAGTAAATAATTCCCCACCAGGAATATTAACCGTTGTGCCTCCAGCACGGCGTAAAACCTCTCCGCCTAAACCTGGAATACGCATTTTTAGACCTTTTAAATCAGCCGTTGATTTAATCTCTTTATTAAACCACCCAGCCATTTGCACCCCTGAATTGCCAGCAGCAGCAGGAATAAGGTTAAAGGGCGCGTAAAGCTCTCTCCACAACTCCATGCCGCCACCATAATATAACCAAGCATTCATTTCTTGTGCCGTGAGACCAAACGGAACCGCAGAGAAAAATTGAGTCGCTTCTGATTTACCTTTCCAGTAATACGCACCGGCATGGCCTATTTGTGCAGTGCCTTTAGATACGGCATCAAACACTTCAAAAGCAGGGACTAATTCATTCGCGCCATAAACCTTGACTTTAATACGTCCGCCGCTCATCTCGTTAATCATTTTCGCGAGTAAATTAGCGCCTGCGCCTAATCCTGGAAAATTCTTCGGCCATGCGGTGACCATTTTCCATTTATAGTCTGCTTTGGCATGAACAATACTTGGAGCTAGTAGCGTACTTCCCGCTACAACAGCACCCACACCTGTTTTACTTATAAAATCACGTCTTTTCATATTTTTCTCTTATTGCTAACTCAAATTATGCTGGTCGTTATCGCTCTGCTTCCAGTAATGCAATCACAGCTTGCGTATCAGGACGTACAGCGCGCCAAATAAAGAAGGCTTCAGCCGCTTGCTCAATCAGCATACCAATACCATCTAAGTTTTTCACTGCGCCTTGTTCACTTGCCCAACGCACAAAAGCAGTTGGCTCAGTGGCATAGGCTAAATCATAACAACTGCCCTGCTCTGCTAATATCCCTTTAGCTAAAGGGGGTAAGTCACCGGTTAAACTGGCTGAAGTAGCGTTCAGAATTAAATCAAATGCCTGTCCTGCTAAATTAGCATAACTGCTCGCG
>Ga0105349_10000269_pt1 | contig 19713 bp, 20 predicted proteins | sample EN1Hudseemescosm_FD_83661 | JGI IMG/M metagenome (GOLD analysis project Ga0105349, IMG submission 83661) | Methane-oxidizing microbial communities from mesocosms in the Hudson Canyon - EN1B Hudson Canyon | ecosystem: Environmental > Aquatic > Marine > Cold seeps | place: Hudson Canyon...
GACAACAAAATAAAGATTTTTAATGACTCAGATGAACTGCCATCAGTATGCCAATTCCCAGTATTTCCATAGGCTATCTCCATCATCGTCTCACTAGGCGTAGTAATGCGATAAAGGTGTATATTTAATAAATTAATATAGCTTTGATAATATTGTTGAACAATGTCTATTATTTTTTCAGTTAACGCTTTATTGAGTATCGGAAATTTACTTTTAATGACATCGAGTGACTGCTCAGATGACAATTGAAGCCTAAAATCTGATGGAATTTTTTGAGTATCACAATAAGCATTCCATTGCTCGGACAAGGTATTAACCACATCAGAACCCACCAAGCCATCATAAAATACAAAACCCTCTTTGCGCAGCTGCTCTGAGTAAATATTTTTCTTTATATGAAATCCATTCTTTTTAGCTAAAACTGTATCGCGATTCCAAACATAGCGACCTACAATATTAGATATTAAGCCGCCATCGTTATGGTAGAAATATTGCCCTATTTTTATATTAATAAATGATCGTAGGATAAGTTTGCGATAAACTCTGAAAAACAAAATTTTAATCTTGTTTTTCATTAAGAGTTTTGCATTTCTTTCAATAATTTTTCGTTTACATAGGTCGCATCAATAAAATTAATTTTATTTATATCATTTGATGCAAATTTACCAATATATGGGATATCCCATAACACGAAACCATATTTTTTAATAATTTCTTCAACTTCATAAAAAGTGCCTGCCTTTTCATATGCGTCTGAAAAAATAATCTCAGTTTCAATAATAAGAATATCTTTCAGCTTATCTCCACACCCCTTTAAAACTTCCGATTCAAAGCCTTGTGTATCTATTTTTAAAAGATGAATAGTTTCTATATTTTCTATATTTGCAATATTACTTAAGGTCTCTATTGGCAAGCTTACTTTGGTATTTAACTCAATATCTTTCTTTAGCGTTGTTCTATTATGATTTTCCTTTGCTAAATCTGTATTTGAAAGTTTAAATGCCTCACCTTTGATATCTATTGGTATAAATGATGATCCGCCAGAATCAGGTTGGACATAAAAATCAAGAATATTTTTTTTCTCACCAAGGCCAAAGTTAAAAGTTTTTAAATTATTGTCAGTAGACTCCTTTTTTTTAAGAATCGAATAAACTTCAGGATTTGGTTCGAAAGAAAATATCTTGGCCTTTTCTGCATACAGTCTAAACCTATCAATTGATTGGCCAATATTGGCTCCTACATCAAAAATAATTAAATTTTCAAAGTTAATTTTAGCGGCATTCAAGATTTTTTTAATAGTATCGTCACTGCCAAAATCATAATAGAACCTCCTATAAACCTCATACCCTTTTTTCTTTAAGAATAATTTGACAAATTTTTTCAACATTACAAGTTCCTTTTTAATAAATAAACTTATTTCTGATCCTCAACAAGGATCAATCTTCCATTATTAATTTCATACACTTTATTACAATATCGTAAAAAATCCCTATTATGGCTAATAACAAGAACCCCTTTAGAGCGACTAATGTCTACTAGAGCTTTAAGAATCGTTTCTGTATTATGTTTATCTAACGCAGATGATGGCTCATCAAGCAAAAGTAAGTCTTTATTTGCATATATAGCCCTCGCCAAACCAATCCTCTGCCTCTCTCCACCTGAAATATTTAATCCATCATCAGACAGACTATGATCCAATCCAAACTTCAAATTTTCATGAAATATACTCAGTCCAGACAAAGACATTGCTTTTACAATTTTTTTATCATCTATGCTGCTAGCATCACACCCAAAAGCGATATTATTCCTAAGTGTGTCATTAAGAATGGCAGTCTCTTGGTCTACTAATGAAATATTACTTACTATTTTTTTATTCTTAATAAGTGGGTTGCACTGTGCAATTACACCAGTTGTTGGAGATAATAGATTTGCAACTAAATGCAATAAGGTTGTTTTTCCGGAGCCAGATTCTCCAACTATTCCGATAAAATCGCCTTTCCTTATATTGAAAGAAACTCCATTTAATATAGACTTTCCGTTAATTTTATAGTGCAAATCTTTTATTTCGACTAAATTATTTATATCATCGCATTCCGTATCTAATTTATTTATTAGATTGCAATCGTCTAGGTTGTTTAGGTCTATATAAAGATCATTTACTGCCTTCGTGGAAATGGAGGTTTGAGATAACATGATTGAGATAGCATTGATTGAAGGGATCATGCGAAATGATGCAATTGCAAAAACACCAAGAATAGCCATTGTATCTGTTGAATTATCGAGTTTTATATACATAGAAGCAATGAAAATAATAAACAGAACCAATGTAGTTTCTAATAAATATTTAGGACAAATCGTTAAAGTTGCAACGCGAATTGCGGCGTTTGCTCGTTCAATTGATGAATCTCTAATTTTCTTTAAAAAATACGGTTCTTTTTGAAGCACCTTAACTTCTCGAATCCCTTTCACAGACTCTTTCATAGTTCTAATAACTTCTTCTGATGCAGCCAGATCTCTTTCACCATTTCGACGATATATATTTTTAAAAATTACATTGTAAGAAATAATAATCAAGCTGAGAATAAAAAAAGCAGACATCATAATTAATGGTGACAAATAAATCAAAAACAGAACTATCGCAATCATAACAAAAAACTCAGCAATTCCCCGCAGTACCGGGATCAAGCCAAGATCAATATAATAATTAGTATGTCCTTGTAGTTTTTGTATCACAACTGAAACATTGTTTTCCTGATGATATAAAATTGAATGACTTAAATATTTTTTTGCCAACCTTTGCGTTATATCGGAACGCACAAGAAAGGCAAAACTTATTATTTTTGCTTGCACAAAGAGCGATAAAGAATTTTTAAAAATAAATAAAACAATTGTCAAAGCAGCAAGATAAATAAATACCTTGTCTTTGTCTATCAAAATACCTGTATAGGTATTTATTGTGTTTTGTAAATCTACAGGATCACTTATGGACATAATAAGTGGGGATACTATCCCAATACCAACTATATCAACAATAGAAGCCGCAAGAAATATAGAAATAATTTTAAAAAAATCAAGGTTGTTTTTTTGAGTTATAGCCTGATGCTTCTTAAAATATTTTAAGATCTCTCCTTGAGAAAGAAATGATGTAATTTTATTGCTTAGTGACATAATCCTCAACAAGACTCTTAACATAATCTAAGCCACTTAATAATTCTACTGTTTCATCTACATTCAATTGTTGAGTGTTGTGCGAATGGTAATCGTCATTTTTTGATGTTTCAACATCACCATCTGTAAAGTATGAGGCATAATTCAAGTTTCTATTGTCAGCAGGAATTTTGTAATAATCACCCATATCTATGGCTTTAACCATTTCTTCCCTTGTTAGTAGAGTTTCATATAGTTTCTCAGCATGCCTTGTGCCGATAATTTTAATTTCATTCTTAGCATTGAATATCTTCTGCAAAGCTAAGGCAATATTCTCCACGGTAGTTGCGGGTGCTTTCTGCACAAATATATCACCAGGATTAGCATTAGTAAACGCAAATTCAACTAAATCAATTGAGTCATCTAAACTCATCAGGAATCGGGTCATCTTGGGGTCAGTTATGGTAATCGGTTTATTTTCTATGATTTGTGATATAAATAACGGTATAACAGAACCTCTTGATGCCATCACATTGCCATAACGCGTGGCACAGAAGGCTTGCCTCTGACCCTCAATAAGTCTTGACTTTGCAGTCATTAGTTTTTCCATCATTGCCTTAGAAAGTCCCATGGCATTAATTGGGTACACAGCTTTATCTGTACTCAACATCACCACTTTTTCAACATTGTTATTAAATGCTGCCTCAAGAACATTTTCAGCGCCAATAATGTTGGTTTGCACAGCCTCCATTGGATAAAACTCACAAGAAGGCACTTGCTTTAATGCACCAGCATGAAAAACATAATCTACTCCTCTCATGGCTTGATTTATGCTTTTATAGTCCCTAACATCACCAATATAAAATTTAAGCTTATCGTTGCTATAACTTATTCGCATATCCTCTTGCTTTTTCTCATCCCTAGAAAATACTCGAATTTCATTAATATTCGACTTTAAAAATCTCTTAACAACAGCATTGCCAAAAGACCCTGTTCCGCCGGTAATTAGAATTATTTTATTATCAAACATCTACAAAGCCCTAAAAATACAATTAAACTTTAACGGCCGAAGGACCCAAATCCAAGTAATTCCGCTTATCTTCAATAAAATCACAAACATTTTGTATCACCATGCTACCTTCACTATTACCAGAGACAAGTATGTTATTGCTAAATAATCGAAATTTCCCTTTGTCATCAAAAACTGGATAATTAAAAAGCCGACGAAATTTAATTACATATGCGAACCTCTTTGCAAGTTCCACCTCTTTTTCATTCAACTTATTATCTATCTTCAAATCTTCAACCATCTTGACTAATTGCTCATGAGAAGTCACATCAAAAGTAAAGCCTTTGTCGGAATAATACGGTCTGGCAGCTAGCCATGGCCTAATACCCATCAAAGCAAATTCCAACCCTAAAGTGGATGTGTAAACCATGACAATATTTGAAATACTTGACAACGCATAACTAGAGATATCTGCTTCTGGAGTAATTAGCTTCACATTAACTGGAAGATTATGAAATTCATCCAATACTCTATCGCAAATAAGTGATTGCGTTTGTAAATGAATAGGCACTTTGAGCTCTCCAGGATGTGCCCGTATAACTAAATCAATATCTTGATTTAGTATTGCTAAATCAACCATCGATTTCACCCAATGAAACATATCACTGTAGGGTAAATCTTGACCCATAGCTGTTGAATCCCACTCAACGTTTGGAAATAATGTTATTACTCTGGACTTTTTTCTTAGGGACAACATTGATTTAATTTCTACAACATCTTCAATAACCCTATCATCATAATATTTGTACGGGGTACTTAAGCTTTTAGACTGCAAATCGTAAAAAACATCCACCTCATTTCTTTGTTTGATACTAAGCGGGGTGTATTTAATATCATCCCATATGTCGTCAATTTCCTGATCATGAGATACATTGTTTTTACTAAAAATAGCTGCGCCATTTTGTGCAAAAACATCCCAAGTATAGAAATTAATGTTATTTAATTTTGCCAACTCTACAGCAATGCCAGACTGAATAAATTTACCATTTGGAGTGATTATTTTGTTTATTTTGTTTTTAGATAAATAATTATTTGTTGCTCCGCAAACTAGCAAAGCAGACTCCATACATTTCCTAAATATTGACTCTTTACAGGCATCCACTTTAAAAAAACCTTTGTAATAGTGGGTAAAATTTCTAACTGCTATCGTACCTACACCAACGCCCAGGTATTGATAAGCACTTAAATTCTCAACGCTTAATTGAGTAGATAAATCAAAATACTCTTGCCTTTCTTCTCTTGATATCAATTGACTTAATTTAATAGTATCAATTCCAAATAACTCGGCTTTACTCTTGGTGTTTTTATAGCAACTTGAACAGCTAGGTCTCTCAACTGTTAACGTCTCTTGTTCGCAATATGGTGCACCATCACATATTAACATTTTGACCTTATGGCCTCGATATTGAAGTGCGGCAGCTAATGTATAATCAACCCAACTGTGGTACCAATGATATTGAGTGTTAAATAAGATGTTGCTTCCATTAGGTGTTTCAGGAATGCTATATTTCAGCCGACTTTTTGAGACTAATATTGTTAATGATATTGCATTATCAACAATGAAATGCTTAATAAACCTAAGAGGTTTTAAAAGGGGATGCATAATGTATTCTGACCCTCTATTTTTGAATACTGGTATTGTAAATATCTGTATATTCTCCTACCCTGTAATTAAACGATAGGTTTTGTTCGATATGTTTTTTTGCCTTTAAAGTTTTATCCATTGCCAAATTATAGTTATTAAAGATCTCAGAAAAAATATTAGACAATCCCATCACATCATCAAAAGTCACCAGATAGCCTGCATCCATTCTCTTAATGTCTTCACCTGTACCAGTATGATTTGTAACGACAATAGGCGTCTCGCATAATACCGCCTCTAGTGGAGCCCATGCTCCTTGCTCTTGCCTGGATAACTGAACGACAATATCAGAATCAACTAAAGCAGAATTCTTGTATTCACCGCCTAAAAATCCAGTAAAAACAACTCTATCTTCAATATTTAAATCACTAACAATTTTTTTACATTCAGTCATATGACCATCATCCGGACCAATAATAACTAGCTTAGAATTCTGATTGTGCTTGATAAACTCTGCAAACCCCTTAATTAAAAAATCATTACCTTTAATGTAATGAACTCTGCCTAAAAAACTAACAACCTTCTCATCTGGAAGAATGTTGTATTTTTTCCTAAAACCGCCTCTTTTAGGAAGTTGCAGATACTCATCAGTGTCAAATGGTGGCGATAAAACAACAACCTCATTTCTATTAATTTCCCTATCAAGGTCAATATATTCATCTACACCAACTTCTGTTTCTGCTACCAAAGTACTTGCATTTTTTAAAATAGACTTACCAATTAATATGTCGAATATTTTTTTAACTAAATTTTTTCTTGTGAAATAAGGGACTGATCCATGAGCATCCATCACATAAGGAATATTATATTTTCTACAATAATAATATAAAACAATATTTTGAAATGTTCTATACACATGCATATGCACAACATCATATTGTTTTAGATTTCTTCTACACCATAAGATAAGTCCTGGCATAAGCGAAAATCCCTGCTTATGTAGCCATGTCTTTTCTACATGAAAATCAACCCCTTCCAGTGTACTGGCCAACTCATTATCAAAAGCATAACTGCCTGATAATATTGTTGGCTTTAACCCTGCTTTCGCTTGAGCCTTACAAATCTTATACATTAAATCTGATGTGCCTCCGCCTATCTCTATTGAAAACAAAATAAAGCTATGTAATATTTTCATAATTCCGCCAAAATCCTTTCTTTAACTCTCTTCGCAATATACTGTGAATCCATTTTGTATTGCTTTCTTAAATAAGCTTGATCTCCAACAATTGATGAATATTTATCATCCAACCCTATCCTTAAAAAATCACTGGGAATCTGCCGATTGTCCATACAATACTCACTAATTGCCGAACCTAATCCGCCAACAATATTGCCCTCTTCAACAGAAACTAACAGCTTTGTATTTTTGACTGCATCTCGTATAGATTTTTCATCTATTGGCTTTATAGTATGCATACTTATAATACTTGCTGAAATTTTCGACTCTTTCAATAACTCCACTGCTTCAATAACTTCCTTGATAATTCCACCACATACAAAGAAACTAACATCGCTATCACCTTCGGATGTGATTTTCAAAGATTTACCTAATTTATAATTATTACCAGCATTATCCTGATTGCCATTTGTTTTATCTAAACGCAAGTAACCAACACCTTCGTTCTTAATTAATGCTTCTGTTGCTTCACCTGCCTCCCACGGATTACTAGGAACAACTACTGTTGTGTTTGGTAAGGCCCTCATAATTGCAATATCTTCCGTTGTATGATGAGACATGCCAAGTTGCCCATAACTGAACCCACCACCTGAAGCAACAATCGTAATATTCAAATCATGATAACAAGCGTCATTGCGAATCTGTTCTAAACATCTCAGTGTTGGGAAGTTGCCAATTGAATAAGTAATGACTTTCTTACCCTCAAGCGCAAGACCTGCCGCCAAACCCGTCATATTCTGCTCAGCAACGCCCACATTAAAATACTGGCCAGGGAACCTGGACTCAAAAGCCTCAAAAACACCAAACCCCAAATCTGCAGTCAGCAAAACTACATCTTTATCCTTTTTTGCCAGCTGCGTCAGCTTATCTAAAAAAGCATCACGCATCTTTCAACTCCTTCATTGCCGCATCGTATTCCTCATTTTGAGGGCTTCGGTAATGCCATAAAACATTATCTTCCATAAACGATACGCCTTTGCCTTTGATGGTGTTCGCCACAATGCACAATGGTTTTCCCGCCTCTTTAGAATTACAAGCATTGATTAACTGTTCATGGTTGTGCCCATCAACATCAAGCACATTCCAACCAAAAGCCTGCCACTTGTCAACAAAAGGCTCTAACCCTAAAGTATCTTCTGTTGAATGAATACTCTGTAATTTATTTCGGTCAATAATAACCACTAAATTACCCAACTTGTGATGTGGTGCAAACAAAGCCGCCTCCCAATTTGAGCCCTCATCACACTCACCATCACTCATCAACACATAGATTGTGTGCTTGTCTTTATTAATCTTAGCGGCAAGCGCCATGCCCATAGAAACAGGTAGGCCATGCCCTAAAGACCCTGTAGAAAACTCCACCCCAGGAACACCTTTATGTGACACATGTCCTGACAAATCCGAGCCATCTTGATAATGCGTCTTGAGTTTATCCACACTCATAAAGCCAGACTCTGCCAATGCCGCATATACGCCAGCCCCAGCGTGCCCTTTACTCAGGATAAATCTATCTCTGCCCTGCCACTTCGGTTCATCCGCCCTATAATTCATCACCGACCCATAAAGCACCGCCAACACATCCGCAATAGAAAGTATCGACCCAATATGCGAACTCCCGCCAGTGCTTGTCATATTAACAGCATGCTTTCTAATTTTTAGAGCTAATTCTTGAGTCATAACACCTTTTTAATTTAAATTATTAGTATGAACTATATCCTTTGATACATTCGAGTAAAATTTGTAACCCTCCCAAAATTAGAACAAATTCAAATAGAATAATCTCAAGTTAATTGCTGTTCATAAATCTTCGGTGGCAAATCATTAAGTGACTCGTGAGGTCGTTCGAAATCACAATCAATCATCCAGTCATCAGTGATGTCACGAACGTCACTAAGCATTTAAATAAATAACAATTAATACCTCATTTCTATAGGTGCGATTAAATCGTTCAATATAGGTATTTTGTGTCGTCGGTAAACTGCTATCAATTTCAATAGCCAATGACCCAAGGTTAAAATCATCAATACATTAAAAGTTCTATTAAATCTATTCTGATTTTAGGGGAGGGTTACAAATTCCCTCTAAATTTATTTGTAAAAGTCCATAACGCATTGACAAACATAATCAATCTCGTCGTTCGTAATTGACATATTGATTGGCAATAGCAACCCCACTCTCATGATATTCTCTGTATATGGTAATGATTGAGTAAAACCAAGGTCCCTAAACTCGTGCACTGCTTGACCACCCCACTGGATTAAAGTACCAATACCCTTGTCGGCTAAATATACTTTTAATTCATCACGTTTTTCGGCTTCAACCTCATAATTCTGATAGATATCAAAATGGTTAACATCACTATCCACTGCAGGGGGAAGTGTGAGTTCTTTTACATCCTTTAAACCTTCGGCATACAAATTAGCAATCACTCTTCTTCGTTCAACAATACCCTCATAATCATCAAAGAAATAATTCAATATCGCTGCTTGTAAATTATCCAATCGACTGTTGTAGCCCCATACACTCACATTGCCATCTTCACCACGACCATGATCACGCATTAACTTAATCGTCTTATAAATTTCTTCGTCATTAGTTAAGACAGCGCCACCATCGCCAAAGCACCCAAGCACCTTAGCAGGATAAAAACTAATACAGCCACCCATGCCAAACGAACCCGCTGATTGGCCTTTATATTTGGCACCTAACGCCTGTGCTGAATCTTCATACACCTGCAAATTATGTTTGTCAGCAATTTTTATGATTGCATCCATATTAGCTACACGGCCATTCAACTGCGTTGGCATAATTGCCCTTGTCTTAGCCGTAATCGCTGCCTCAACTGAAATTGCATCCATCAAATGGTCAGGCCCAGCCTCCACAGGTATGGGTATCGCACCCGTAAATTTAATTGCCGATGCCGTTGCTACCATTGTATGTGTACAAAATATCACTTCATCACCGTTCCCAATACCACCCGCCTTGAGTAATAACTGCATTGCATCTGTTGCATTAGCAACGCCTAGTGCATATTTAACGCCAGTGTATTTAGCCAACTTTTTTTCAAACTTGGATAAATCATCTTGCATAATAAATGCACCACGACTTGAGACTGTCTGAAATATCTCGGTCAATTCTTTGCTATGCGGTGCAAACAAATCCGGGTACTTAAAGAAAGGGATATTCTGATTCATAATCTATTTTTTTATTAATTTTGCAATACAATAAATAATTCTATACTGAGAATTATAGACTTCGTTTTCTAGCACATTGAAGTCACTTTCCCAAGGCTCATCCAATTCAATGTCATCTATACTCATCGGTAGTTTCTTCAGCCCGCCCAAATGTCTATTTCTCATACTTTTCCATATGTTCTTTCCATAAGGAAGCGTATTGATTATGTTCTTTACAATATTTTTAATAACAACTTTACATTGCTCAAAAGACTCATGTTGCTCATACCTAGCAAAAGACCCATAAAATTTAACCTCGAAACCGTTACTCGTTAACAACTTATTCAACTCTGGAATAGAGTGATACTTTGTCGTAAAAGGAGCTTTAACAAAACCAGGTGCATCCTTATTACTTGTGCAAAAGAAAAGCGTTCCATCCAAATTTAAAATTCTTTGCACCTCTTTAAAAAACTTATCTACATCTAAATAATAAATCATTGCTAATGCATTAACAGTTTGAAATTCAGAATCTTGAAATGGCATGTTGTGAGCATCACCCTGTATTATTTTATTATTCGATTGAATTTTATTAATGTAAGCTATATTTTCACTACTGTATTCAATTCCTGTGTATTTACTTGAAGATTTTGCAATTGACCGCACTCCAAATCCTTGGCCGACACCTACTTCTAGTGTGTTCTTCCCTTCGGATAACTTTGCTGCAATTTGATATCGGTGCTTGATTATCTTGTGTGCATCTTCTGGCAAATATTCACCTACTTTTTCAGTAAATATATACATATCATGTGAAAATTCTTTATCCACCTTAATAAACCCCTAATTACCAACCTAATTGCTTAAGGGTTTCAGAATACTCTTCCCATTGACCAACATCTAACCATGACTTTTCAGTAACTGGATATACTCCAACTTTAAATCCTTTTTCTTTCAATATATGAATAAGATCAGTCATATGCAAGAATTCATCTCCTGAAATAAAATTAAGAACACTTGAATTTACGAAATATAGCCCTGTATTTACCAACAAATCTTGTTCTGGTTTTTCATGCATTGATACTAACAAACCTTGCTTGTCTACATTACACACGCCATAAGGAACAGTAAAGTGCTTCAATGAAGCAACTAATGTAAGATCAAAGCCTTCAGTATTATGGAATCTCACTACATCGTCGTAGTCAACATCTAAAACAATATCGCAATTAACAACAAAGAAATTTGTTTTGATGTTTTCTTTGACTAGCCCTAATGCTCCTGCTGTGCCAAGCGGCTCGTCTTCATCTATAAAATGTATTTTATACGGTGATTTGTGATCATGAAAATACCCTTTAATCATTTGCTTCTTACTATTGACAGCAATATAAAACTCGTCAACACCAGCAGCATTAAACCTATCCATGATAACCTTAATAACGGGATCATCTCCGAGTGGAAGCAGTGGTTTTGGTAGAATATTAGTAAATGGTGCTAATCTAGTTCCTTCACCACCTGCCATAATAACAACAGGATAAGACATCATTCCTTTAATTTGGGCCTCTCCTTTCCCATCAAAAAAAACATCCTTCAAAATAATATCTTGTAAAGCCCCATTAACACCTACAACAGGAACAGCCCTTGCAACTGTATTTAAAAATATACCTTCTATATCTTCTTGACTAAATCCTTCCTCTACCTTTATAAATTGATTATTAATAATTGATTCAACAGGATTATTTAAATCGATGCCATTTAAGACACCCCTCCTAAAATCTCCATCTGTCATAATACCAATAATTGTTTTTGAATTATCAACACACACACACAAACCATAGCCTACGTCATCCATAATAACGATAGCCTCTCTTATAGACGCAGATTTCAGGACTTGAATTTCTTTCAATTTTCCAAACACAGGGATTAACCTAAGAAATGAGTTGCAACAATGGCGTTCTCTGGCAACAAACAAGGAATATTATTCACAACTGGATAGAGCAACATACTGTCCTTACAATAATAATGCCCCTTATGCAATGACAATGGCAGTTTCGTAACAGGGCAGCCCAATGGATTTATATTTTCTCGTTTGTCCAATGTTTCAGAGTTTTTTTCAATAAGTACCACCCCAGTATTATTATTGCTGAGGATATTACTTTCAAACAAAATGCGATAGTCAACCACTTTATATCCCAATTCTTGTGCTATTTTATAGATATTTTTGACATAGCCATGCTTATCCATATGCGCTTTTCCTTGCTCGCCTGCTAATTCATATATCGGCTCTATTAAGACCAAATATTTTCTAGTTATTCTATATAACTCAGTCAGTATCTCCTTTTCCCTCTCTCCATTAGGCTCCAACGAATGCACACTATAAACAATATCTATAGCATCATCTTGAACTGGGCAATTAAAAAAGTTTCCTGTGAATAACAAGGAGCCATCTATTTTTTGGCTTTTAAGGTATTGCCACCCATATTGGATGCGTGAATAAGAAATATCAAAACCAAAAGACGCAACATCCTTATTATTCAACTTTTTGATCACATTAGAGAAGGTAGTTCCTTCGCCAACACCAACTTCTATAATAGAATCGAAATCACCTAAGTTATTAAAAATTTCTGAATAGACACTCGCTCTTTCCTCTTCGTATTCAGGGTTCTCTTCCGACTTTTTTATATAACTTCCAGCTTGAAAATCGTAACTAATGAGCACCATATCATCTATCTCTTGCTTAACATCGGCCTCTTTCAGATACTCTATAATATTCCCGCCTGAATCAAATATTTTCTTAATCTGACTTAAATTTTCAAGCATTTTTTTGCCTCATTGTAATCTCCCATTTATAACTGAAATTAAAAGTAAAGGATTAACTCTGATACTTACTTGATGATACGCGACAGCATGATGTGCTATCTTTTTACGTCGAGACGACTTTACCACTTTTTTCAAGCGCCTCTCGTGCCATTTCACCCATAAGGCATTCTTCAGCATACACCCTTCTAAGCCCGCGGATTTCTTCTTCAAGCTCCTTCATTCGCTTCATTAATGACATATCCATTCCACCATATTTTGATCGCCATTGATTAAAACAAGTACTGCTCATGCCGTGTTTGCTACAAAGGCAAGGGAAAGGATTCACCCATCTCGTTTCGCTTTAAGATGCTTAGTATTTGGCTGTCGGTATGTCGTATCTTTTTCATAGAAAACACCTTCATTTAGTGCATTTGAATTTTCTACTTTCAGCTTATATTATTTATTGGGGACCTACATCATGAGAAATTCAGCATACTTAAAATCTTCCAGTGTATCGATATCCACAGACCTATGTCTTGGCATAATATACGCGTACGAATTGTCACTATAATACAAATTATGTTTTATTAACTCATAATTAAACACATAGATTGCACCATTTGGAAAATAGCTAGGTTTGTATTCTTGTCTATTCAAAAGCCTTTCATCAAAAATATTTTCAAACGTCCCTTCTTCTGTAAGATGTTTATGCCACTCAATCGGGTGCTGCTCCTTAGTATAGCTAACGACAGAATCGGCACTTTTTTCCTTAAAAATATCAATAGCGTTGTCTATATCACTCGCCTTTCTGAACGGTGAAGTTGGTTGCAAAACAACAAAACTATCTATACTGTAATCAAACTCATTATTAAGCCTATCTACTGTATAAATATAATTATCAATTGCCTTAGAATCATCCAACGCCAACTCTTCAGGCCTTAGAAAATGACTTTTTGCACCGAATTTCTTAGCCACATCTTCAATCTCTTTGCAGTCAGTAGAAACTATTACATTCTCAATATATTTTGACTCCAGTGCGGCCTCAATTGTATAGGCAATCATTGGCTTTCCATGCAAGCCCCTTATGTTTTTTCCGGGTAGTCCTTTTGAGCCACATCTTGCTGGAATAATTGCTAACATTGCTAAACAATGTCCTCTTTGGTCAATATATGATCATTCTTAATGTCTTTATTGACAGTTCTACCAACAATAAAGTCTGTCATTCCTGGGTCAAAATTACCACCAGGTCTCTTATAATCAATGTCTTCAATTTTGATCGTATCACCTTTAGTCATATCTCTTGTAATAACAATACCCCTCCTAAACTCCTTTTTCTTTTCATCGGTCTCTGTTGCAGAAATTCTAAATGAGCCCATAGCCTTAACTATTCTTTCTGAGCCTTCTACTATCGCTTGCATTTCATCTTTGGTGGCAGAAACTTTATGATCCCAGCCTTCCATTTCTTTATCTAAAGTAAAGTGTTTTTCGATTAAACAAGCGCCAAGACTAACCGCTGCCAATGGAATAGTTGACCCCAATGTATGATCTGAAAAGCCTATCGGATATTCAGGATATATTGACATTAAAGTTTTAATATTATTCAAATTAACATCACCATCTTCGGGCGGGTAAGTTGCAACACAGTGCAAAATTGCTATTTGACTATTACCTGCGTCTTCTATTGTCTTGACAGCCCTGTCAATTTCATGCAATTCACTTAAACCAGTAGAAATCACTATCGGCTTTCCTTTTTTCGCAAGATACTCCAAGAACGGATAATTGTTTAAATCCATAGAGGCAATCTTAATAAAAGGCGTTTGCATCTTATCCACCAAAAAATCTGCTTCTTTTTTGCTGAAAGGGGTTGATGTGCAATCAATACCAATTTGATTGGCAAACTCTTTCATATCTAACAATTCCTGCTCAGAAATTGAATACTCTTCTACAATCTCTTCAAGCGTGTAATCATCTCTATCTCTATAATCATCCGCAATAAAGTAATTATCATCAAGCTTCTTTTGTGCAAAAAGAGAATTTTTACTCCAACTTTGAAATTTCACACAATCAGCACCTGACTCTTTTGCCTGTATGATTAGCTGTTTTGCGAGCTTCATATCTCCATTATGGTTAGAGCCCAATTCCGCAATAATATATGGCTTACTAAAATTTAGAATGTTTTTATCTTTAGTTAATTTCATTTGTTTATCCGTCTTTTTGTTCCCACCAAAGATAGTGTTTTCCGTCAACAGCCTGTAATCCGACAGTGTTGTCTTTATATTGTCTATAATAAGTAATTGCTTTATTGATAAACAAAGCGCTGCATCTTTTTTTTAACAGTTCTTTGTATAAATACCAATCAACTGCAACTAAATCTTCATCAAAAACCACTTCTTCTAATATATCAAGTTTGACAGCTGTATTAGACAATCCAAATATATTCTTATTTTGAATATATTCATAACTTATTTTAGAATTGTCTTCAAGTCTATTAGACATATACATAGTTTCATATATTCCACTATCATCAAACAAACTAACATCGTTCACCACTATATCATTATTGCTCAATGCACTTAATGACAACTCAACCCTATTATCAGAAAAGTAATCATCACTATCTCCAAAAATTAAATACTCATATTCTTCATCTTTGCAAAAATTAATTCCAAACTCTCTGTTCTTAGCTGGCGTTTTTAAGCAAGATAACTCAATTATATTTAATTTAAAATATCGCTCTTTTATTTTATCAAAGCCCCTATATCCGTCATTAACCACGACTACATCAAATTTTTCATTAGTTTGTTTGGATAGCGAACCAAAAAAATCTATCAAAAACTGCTCTTTCATAGGGAAAATGGTCGTCAAAAAAGCAACATTATTTAACTTCAAATCGCACCCATTTTTAACCAAAATACTTTTATAAAGATATTCACTTAACAACGCTGCCTGCTTTTATAAAGCTCTCTTTTTCAATAACAATACCCTGCTTAGTCGTTGAATTACTACCAACAAAACTTCGCTCCCCAACTGAAACACCGCCATTGATTGTGGATTGTGTAGAAATATGACAATGAGATTCAATAATACAATCATGCTCGATTAAAGCCTTTGAATTTATGATACAGTTTTCACCCACTGCTGTATTTGCATTGATTAACACATCATGCATAACAATTGTGCCTTTGCCAACCTTGGAATGCTTTGAAACATAGGCTCTTGGAGAAATGATTACTGGTAATTCGAATCCAGACTCAATCGCCAAGTTAAATAACTCTATTCTCTTATAGGGATTGCCAATTTGTCCAAGAGTGATAATTGCATTGTCATATTTTCTGGCCATATCTATTAAATCACAATCATTACCAATTACTTTATATCCCAAAACCTCCTTGCCAAGCATTTCAGGCTGGTCAATAATCCCAGCAATATTGTATTCCTGTTGCTGTTCAATGACATCAATCACTGACTTGCAATGACCGCCTCCACCAATTAATATAATATCTTTCATGGTATAGCACTGCTCGGTATATTAACAACCCTATCTTCAAGCCATTCTGCATTATTTAAATTACCCTTTTGACAATCTTTAAACATCGGTAATTTACTCATAAGTGTCCATATAGGTCTGGTCATCACACCTGCTGCATTAGTAACCTCTAAAAACAAATCTCTTTGCTCTAAATTGTCCAGCATAAGCACATTTAGCCAATAATTCGATTTTGCCCCCTCTATTCCTGTGACAAAACCAATTCCCTTGTTTGCAAAAAATTCTTTGTATTGGGTGGCAAGCTTCCTCTTACTATTCAAAAATGAATCAAGTTGCTCCAGTTGAGCAACAAGTAGTGCTGCATTGAGATTAGGCATGCGATAATTATAGCCAACCTGGTCATGATTAAACGCCCACTTATGTTGTACTTTTGCTGTTGTCGTTAAGTGTTTAGCCTGTTTTGCTAAAGCTTCATTGTCTGTAACAATGCAGCCACCACCGCCTGCAGTAATAATTTTATTGCCATTAAAACTCATCACCCCCATCTCGCCGTAAGTGCCAGTATGCTTACCTTTGTAAAGACTTCCCAAACTCTCTGCGGCATCCTCAATCAAACAAATATTATATTCATCACAAATAGCTTTAATTTCATCCACTCTGCAAGGGTTTCCAAATGTATGCATTGGTACGCATGCCTTAATAACTTTTCCTGTGGAATTGTTAAGGCATTTATTATTAATTATAGTGGTATTGCTATCCAAAAATTCCTGCAATGCAACTGGAGACAACCCCATGGTATCCTTATCAACATCAACAAATATCGGATCAGCACCACAATAACTAATTGCATTACAGGTTGCCACAAACGTAAGTGGCTGAGTAATCACCTCATCACCATTTTCTACACCAGCCAACAGCAATGATATATGTAATGCTGAAGTTCCGTTACTGGTTCCGATAGCGTATTTTGTACCAGTGTAGTTTGCAATTTTCTCTTCAAACTCATTTACGAACTTGCCCACTGATGAGACAAATGTAGAGTCAATACATTCGTTCAAATATTTCTTTTCATTGCCTACAAATTTTGGCTCATGCAAAGGAATAAAATCTTTGGTTCGATAGGTTTCTTGAATAAATTCGATAATATCCTCAAACATCACATTTTTCCATCAAGGTATTTACCATTATCATGATAGTCAAACTCAGGAATTATCTTGGAAAATTCGCCCACGATCGCTTGCTTATTCCACTTCATACTAGATTTAAGCTCACCAATATTACTCTCAAAGTCATTTAACTGATTCTCATTATATTTTGGCTCGTTTTTTATCACCCCTAAATTCGAAAAACACTCCATATCGAGCGTTTCTTTCTCTGTATAGAACTCTTCAAAATCCTTCTCACCAGTTGTATCACTCTTGGTAAACAAGCACGGCCATTTTCCTTGCTCTGGCAAAGTCTTGATCATCTCTCTAGCTTCATCCTCAGTAGAGCATAGGTAAGGCTCAAACCCTTTGTCTTCAATATATTTTATGGCAATATCTGAGAACGACACCAAATGAAGCGCTTCACTTAGCTTTGGGAAAAAAATATCTCTATTTTCACCAAAAATGCAACTCATCAAACAAAGCTCACCACTCTCTTGCGGTGTCACGAAATATCGTTTAATGTCACTCGGTGCGGCAATTGGTTGCCTCTTTTCCATTCTTTGGTTGAACCCGTATAATAACGATCCATCACTGAATGCAACATTGGCAAATCTGGCTGTTGAAATATTAATATCTAAAGAGCGGCGCATCAAAAACATCTCCATAATGCGCTTACTCGCACCCATCATATTGATTGGATTTGCCGCCTTGTCTGTACTTACACAAAAGTATTTCGTGACGCCATTTTCTATTGATTGCCCAATTGTTTTGTCAGTATTAAAGATATTTACATCAATCATTCTCATCAAGGTAAACGGGTCTTCTTCGCTGCGAACGTGTTTAAGTGCAGACAGATTTAGAACATAATCGTACTGGCCATCAGATTGAATAAATGCATCGTACTCTGTTGAGCCAATATCTAGTGCAAAGGTTTTAAAGTCACCATCAATGTAGCCAAACGAGCTTCTAATATCCCTAACTAACTCGGTAAGATTATTTTCACTTATATCTACAACATGTAGTTTAAGAGGATTTCGCTTGATTATCTCTTTAGTTACAGCTTCCCCGATTGAGCCCGCTCCTCCCAACACTAAAAATTTAGCATTAGAAACAATGCTTTTAAGTTGTATTTCATTGTTTTCAATATCGTGTGAAAACAACTCTTTCTCACGACCTATTAATGCTACTACTGACAACATAATCACCCCACCCCCCTATTGTATCTATCATAATTTTATCCTCAAACCTATGACTATTTGACAATTTAAATTTTTAATAATCAACCAGTACAAAACGGGCATCGGGATCTTGAATAGCTGTTTCATAATTAACTAGCTCTACCTTATCTGTATTCTTTGGCAAAGGCTGAATGTTTAGCTCTACACCCAAAATCTTCCCCGCTACCGTTGCCATTTTAATTACCTCTGGGGTAAGGAGGACTAAAGACAAGAAGTGTTTTTTCATTATTTACTCTACTGCTACCGATTTAGCCAAATTTCTAGGTTGCGTTTTCATACCCACCACTCATCTCAAAATAGTTATTTCAAGTAACTCTCGACGACCTAGTAGCTTCAACATTATTACCACATACTTATGGTGATTATAGCTTCTTATTTACCACCTTCATACGAAATAAAAACCAATTTTTTTATTTCTTTACTCTAGACTCAATACTTGTCAAGGGCCTCATAGGCTTCACCCTGACTGGCTCGGCCATCAAGTCTTCATTAGCGCATTGCGGGGTAAACCCTGAAACATATTGTTTTAAACATTCTCTAACTTTATTACTGCTCCTTTCTGCCAAAGCTATTTGAAATTGTTTTAGAATACGCTCCATCTCCGGCCAGGGGTAACTGACTTCATCGGCCGTCATGATTTTAGGATGCGCTGTGCCTTGAACATTATCGCCAATTAATAGTTCTTCATACAATTTCTCACCGTCACGCAAACCGGTATAGCCAATCGTTATGGTATTGGTATTGGTATTGGTATTGGTATTGGTATTGGTATTGGTATTGGTACCTTCAACGACATAGCCTGATAAATGAATCATCTTTTTGGCTAAATCATTGATCTTCAC
>Ga0105349_10000270_pt1 | contig 19687 bp, 16 predicted proteins | sample EN1Hudseemescosm_FD_83661 | JGI IMG/M metagenome (GOLD analysis project Ga0105349, IMG submission 83661) | Methane-oxidizing microbial communities from mesocosms in the Hudson Canyon - EN1B Hudson Canyon | ecosystem: Environmental > Aquatic > Marine > Cold seeps | place: Hudson Canyon...
ACAACGACCTATTTATCTTATATCTATCCTGAAAACTACCAAGCGATGGTTGCTGAGCAAGAACGTCAGAAAAAAGAGAAGCAAGCAAAGCAGTACGAGGCACAAAACAACGCTTTTTAATCAATGGATCTAGTCAAAATATTGAGAGGCTGGGAGTTCAATACTTTTTAGGCCTCTCGAATATTGTTATAAAACATCAAGCCTAGCCCATCATTTCGACGAAACGGCCATTTAACAGATATAGAGTTTTCAACTTCAAGTAATTAGCAGTAAACCGCTGATTTGGTGGTGTAAAGCTAGATCTGGCCATTGTAAAAGTACATTTACAAAACGGTCATTAACCTTGAAAAACCACCCTAAATAAGGCATTGTCCCTACCAATATTAATACCTGCTAAATGTAAGGGATAAACTGGCATCATGGATAAGAAAAGCCTCAGCGAAGCCGACATCATCAGCAAATACATCATGCCCGCCGTTATAAAGGCAGGCTGGGATGACATGCTGCAAATCAGGCAAGAAGTGAAGCTACGTGATGGCAAGGTAATCGTTCGCGGCAACATCGGCATGCGTAAAACCGTTAAGTCTGCCGACATCGTTTTGTATCATAAGCCCAGCATGCCGTTAGCGGTGATCGAAGCCAAATCCAATAAACACGAAATAGGCAAAGGCATACAGCAAGGCCTAGACTATGCTCGTCTTTTAGATGTTCCCTTTGTCTTTGCCAGTAACGGTGATGGCTTTATCTTCCATGATAAAACCGCTTTAGCGAATGGCGGCCAGCTAGAAACAGAAATCAGCCTAGAAGATTTCCCAACACCCCAAGAACTAAGAGCCAAGTTCAATGCCTTCAAGGCCTACACACCTGAACAACTAACCTACCTAGACCAAAATTATTACGACGATGGCACCGATAAAGCCCCACGCTATTATCAAGTGCAAGCGGTTAATAAATCGATAGAAGCCATTTCCCAAGGGAAGAAGCGCATACTATTGGTAATGGCCACAGGGGTTGGTAAAACCTATACCGCCTTTCAAATTGCGTGGCGTTTATGGAAAGCCAAAAAAGCCAAACGCATACTCTTTCTTGCAGATCGCAATGTATTAATCGACGACCCAAAGCGCAAAGACTTTCAGCCTTTTGGCGAAGCCATGACCAAAATCACAGGCCGTAAAGTCGATCCTGCTTACGAAGTACATCTAGGTATTTATCAGGCACTAACAGGCCCAGAAGAACACCAAAAAGCCTTTAAAGATGTATCCAAAGACTTCTTCGACCTAATCGTAATCGACGAGTGTCACCGTGGCAGTGCCGATGAAGAAAGTGCATGGCGTGAAATTTTAGAGTATTTCGATTCAGCTACCCAAATCGGCCTAACCGCCACCCCAAAAGAAACTAATGAAGTCTCGAATATCGATTACTTCGGCAAGCCTGTGTATACCTATTCTCTAAAAGAAGGCATAGAAGATGGTTTCTTATCCCCTTACAAAGTCATTAGGGTAGATATAGACATAGACGCACAAGGCTGGCGTCCAGAGAAAGATCAGGTTGATAAAAACGGCGAATTAATTAAAGACCGAATCTACAACCAAAAAGACTTTGACCGCACCTTAATTATTGATGAGCGCACCGAGCTGGTGGCCGAAACCATTACCGCTTATTTAAAACGTACCGACCCCATGGCGAAAACCATTGTCTTCTGCAACGACATAAATCATGCAGATCGCATGCGCCGTGCTCTGGCCAATTTAAACCCAGAACAAATGGCCATTAACGAAAAATACGTAATGAAAATTACGGGGGATGACGAGCTAGGAAAAAACCAGCTCGAAAACTTCATGAACCCCAAAAAAGCCTACCCCGTTATCGCAACAACCTCAGAGCTAATGACCACAGGGGTAGACGCCAAAACCTGCAAGCTCATCGTGCTAGATCAAAACATTCAATCCATGACCAAGTTCAAACAGATCATTGGCCGTGGCACCCGTATTGACGATCGTTACAACAAACTGTGGTTCACAATTCTTGATTTCAAAAAAGCCACAGAACTGTTTGCCGACGAACGCTTTGACGGTATTCCTGAGCAAGTGATGGAAACAACTCCAGGAGATATTATCGACGGCGAGGGTGAAATCGATAATGACCCTTCATTAGAAGATGAAGAGGGTGCTGATGGCCAAGATGGCATAGCCGAAGGTGAAGAAGGCTATCAAGACGATGGCACAGGCAATACATTCCCTAGTGATTCAGATAGTGGCCAAGGTGGTAGTGAAGATGAATGGAAAGACGGCCCAATAGGATCAGATGATGACGGTGAAAAAGAGCCCTTCATCAAATTCCACATCAGCGGTATCACTGTCAAAAAGCTTAACGAACGTGTGCAATATTACGACTCCGACGGCAAACTCGTCACCGAATCGTTCAAAGACTACACCCGCAAAACCGTGATGAAAGAATACGGCACCCTAGACGACTTCATTAAAAAGTGGAACGCCACCGAACGCAAACAAGCCATCATCGACGAATTAGCCGATGCAGGCGTTATCTGGAAAGCCCTAGAAGAAGACGTAAGCCGAGAGCTAGATCCATTCGATCTAATCTGCCATATCGCGTTTGGCCAGCCACCGCTTACCCGTAAAGAACGCGCCAACAACGTGAAAAAGCGCAATTACTTCGGTAAATACAGCGAAACTGCACAACAAGTACTCAATAGCCTATTAGAAAAGTACGAAAACAGCGGTGTTAGCGAAATAGAATCTAAGCAAGTGCTTAAAGTCACTCCATTTGATAAAATCGGCCGCCCCCTAGAAATCAAAAAGAATGCCTTTGGGGGCAAAGAACAATACGAGCAAGCCATCAGCGAATTAGAAGATGCTCTCTATCAAGCAAGCTAAAATGCAGGCTATTAAATAGCCTGCCAACAATTTACAACGAGTAATACCATGTCCATTTCGTCAGCGATCAAATCCATACAAGACATCATGCGTAAAGACGCAGGGGTCGACGGCGATGCACAGCGCTTAGGTCAGTTATCTTGGTTATTATTCTTAAAAATATTCGATGCCCAAGAAGAAGAGCTAGAAGACGAGCAAGACAGCTACAGACGTCCAATTCCAGAGAAGTATTTCTGGCGCGAATGGGCAGCCGATGACCAAGGCATTACAGGTGACGCCTTATTAGAATTCATTAATGGCGATTTAATCCCAGGCCTTAAAGAACTCGCCGCCCCGATTAAAAGTAACCCACGCGGTTACGTCGCCAAAGAAGCGTTTAGCGATGCCTTCAACTACATGAAAAACGGCACGCTATTACGCCAAGTCATCAACAAGCTAAACGAAATCGATTTTACCAACTCACAAGAACGCCACTTGTTTGGTGACTTGTACGAGCAAATATTAAAAGACCTGCAAAGTGCCGGTAACGCAGGTGAGTTTTATACACCCCGTGCCGTAACACGTTTTATCGTGCAAATGATCAACCCGAAACTGGGCGAGTCGGTATTTGACCCTGCTTGCGGAACAGGCGGCTTTTTAGCCTGCACAGTTGATGCATTGCGAGAGCAAGTAAAAGACTCTATTGGTCAGCAACAACTACAAGACTCAGTACGCGGCGTAGAGAAAAAACAACTGCCGCACCTATTGTGCACCACTAACATGCTATTGCACGGCATAGAAGTGCCTAAAAATATTCGTCACGGCAATACCCTAAACAAACCGCTTTCGAGTTTAGACGACGATGACATGGTCGACGTGGTGATATCAAACCCACCGTTTGGTGGCACCGAAGAAGACGGCATCGAAAAGAACTTCCCATCGGAATACCAAACCCGCGAAACCGCCGACTTGTTTTTGCAATACATCATCGAAGTGCTTAACGAGAAAGGCCGCGCCGCTGTAGTACTACCCGATGGTACTTTGTTTGGTGAAGGCGTAAAAACCAAAATCAAAAAACTGCTACTAGACGAATGTAATTTGCATACCGTTGTACGTTTGCCTAACTCAGTATTTGCCCCCTATACCAGTATTAAAACCAACATTTTATTCTTCGAGAAAAACTCTCAAGGCGCTAGTTCCAAAAAAGCCAAGGGCACCAAAGATGTTTGGTATTACGAAGTGCCATTACCAACAGGCGTAAAAGCGTTTAATAAAACCAAACCCATGAAGCTAGAAGACTTCGCCGCCTGTGCCGAATGGTGGGGTGAAGGCCCATCTACCAAGAAAGGGATAGGTGCGAAAACAAAACGTAAAAATCGCCAAGAAAACGAATTCGCGTGGAATGTTAGCATCGATGAAATAATCGAGCGTAACTACAACCTAGACATTAAAAACCCACACGTGGGCGAAGTGATTAGTCACGACCCTGAAGAACTACTGGCGGATTATTCAAAACAGCAAGCAGACATTCAAACCCTACGCGACCAGTTAAAAGGCATACTGGCCGATGCGCTGACTAATAACAGCGCTAAAGGCAGTAAATAATGGCTGCTTCAAAACCATCAGCCGAGCAGCTGATTACCGATAATATCGACGTTTGGACATCTGCCATTAAAAAACGCGGTTCACAAGGTCGTGGCAGCAATAAAAAAATCACACTGTATGGGATTAAAAAATTACGTGAGCTGATTTTAGAATTAGCGGTGCGCGGTTTATTGGTGCCACAAAATCCTAGTGATGAATCTGCTTCGGTATTGTTGGAAAAGATTGCTGCTGAGAAAGAGCAGTTGATAAAAGATGGCAAGATTAAACCGCCGAAGCTGTTGCCATCTATTAGCTATGATGAAAAACCGTTTGAATTGCCCGCGGGATGGACATATGCCAGATTTATTGATTTGGCTTTTTCGTACAGAGTCGGTTTAGACAGGGGGAAATCTCAGCAAGGTACTGAAAAACAATTCAAGTATTTTAAAATGAATAATATTCTCAATGAGGGTGGGCTTCAGTTAAATGATATTACTGGAGTTGATGCCGATAGGAGAGAGGTTAAGGATTACCAGCTACATAATGGGGATTTCCTGTTTAATACAAGAAATAGCAAGGAACTTGTTGGTAAAACTTGCGTGTTTATCTCTGATGATGAACAGGCAATTTTATATAATAATAATATTTTACGCGCGAATTTCTTAAATATTACACTTTCACAAATTATAGATATCTGGATGAGGTCTTCTTCAGGCCAGTCTCTGCTCGACTTAATAAAATCCGGTACTACAAATGTGTGGGCAATTTACCAGGGTAAATTGGAAAGCTTGTTATGTGTATTGCCCCCAGAATCTGAACAGCCCCGCATCGTCGCCAAAGTCAACGAACTCATGGCCCTATGCGATCAATTAGAGCAGCAAACAGAATCAAGCCTAACCGCCCACCAAACCCTAGTAGAAACCCTACTCAATACACTATTAACCGCCGCCCAAACAACGGGCACTAAAGAAAGCAACTCTCAATCTAATAGTGATCAAGAGAGCAGCTTCGACCAAGCATGGAACCGCATAGCACAACACTTCGATGTACTGTTCACCACAGAACACAGCATCGACCAGCTAAAGCAAACCATCCTGCAACTGGCCGTTATGGGTAAGCTAGTCCCACAAGATCCGAATGACGAACCCGCAAGCGTATTGCTAGAAAAAATCGCCGCTGAAAAAGAGCAGTTGATAAAAGATAAGAAGATTAAAAAACAGAAGCCACTGCCACCGATTAGTGAAGATGAGAAGCCTTTTGAACTGCCGCAGGGGTGGGAGTGGGTTCGTGTTGACACTGTAAGTAGTGTTACTGGTGGGATTCAAAAGCAACAGAAGCGTAGACCTATTAAGAATATCTTTCCTTACTTACGAGTTGCAAATGTACAGAGAGGCAAAATTTCAGTTGACGATTTATCGCTATTTGAATTATTTGAGGGTGAGCTTGAGCGTTATAAGCTAGCTTCTGGTGATATCCTGATCGTGGAAGGAAACGGTAGTGAGGATGAAATAGGTCGATGTGCGATATGGCAGGGGGAAATTGAAAATTGTGTTCATCAAAATCACCTCATAAGACTTAGGATTTTAAATAAAGGATGCGAGCTTTTTTTCGAAAAATTTCTGAATTCACCCTCAGGAATCCTAGAAATGAAGAAGTTAGCTGTTACTACAAGTGGCCTTTATAATTTAAGTGTAGGTAAAATAAAACCAATAGTTGTTCCTATGCCGCCAGAGGCCGAGCAGCCCCGCATTGTCAGAAAAGTTAACAAACTTATTGCCCTTTGTGAAACCTTAAAAAAAGAACTCAGTGAATCACAATCGACTCAGCTTCACCTCGCCGATGCGATAACCGAGCAGGAGTTACGAAAAACGTGAAATTACAGAGTTTATGGGTTGATGGATATAAAAACTTAAATGATATTGATATAACCTTTGGTGAAGATCAAATACCTATTGCTTTGATAGGGAATAATGGTTCTGGAAAGTCCAATATCATTGAAGCACTTTCTCATATATTTATGGGGCTTTATTACGATAAGCCAATAAGTTTTTCTTATAATATAAGTTATTTTGTCCACTCTCATAGAGTTAAAGTTTCCAGTTATTTAAATACTCAAGTGACATTTATTGAAGTAAATGACGTGCGCTGGAGTAGCGCACAATTTAAACGTTCGATAAGGGAATCTGCTAATACAGCTCCTTTCCCTTCATTAGTTTTTTGTTATTACTCTGGCACCTGTACTCGATTAGAGGTGTTGTTAAAGAAATATGAGAGAAGTTACTCTGCAAAATTGCGCCATCAAACAGATGACCTATTTAGAAATTTCGTATTCTCAACAATTATGCATGCCGAGTGGATTCTTTTAGGATTATTGTGCCACCAGAAGAATGATCTACTCGAGAACGTGGTTCTTTTAGACCGAAGTTTAATTAAAATAAAGTTACGGCCACCAAGAAATTATGATCCAAATATTCATAATCCAACATTTTGGTCTACAGCAGGTGCTATCCGTGATTTCATCTCTACTCTAGATTCATTTTCTAGAGATATTAATGAAAATAGAGATTTAATCGGTGAGAATGAGAAAACATTAGATAGAACGTATTACCTAGATCAAACTAAGTTTTTTAAACTTGGTGACTATTTAGAGCGTAGAGGAACAAATTTATACAGTATTGTACAAGCCTTATCTGCGAATAAATTGTTGATTGATATTTCATATGAACTATCGTCTGAAGGTGCTAATTTTCAGTTTGAATCGTTAAGTGAAGGGGAAAAGCAACTATTATCCGTCATTGGTGGAATCAAGTTAACGGAGCAAGGAGAAAGCCTTATCTTGCTTGATGAGCCAGATACTCACTTGAATCCTGCTTGGTCATGGAAATATAACCGATTGTTAGAAAAATCTTTAGATTCCACTCAAATTCAGAACACTTCCATTTTACTGGCAACTCATGACCCTGTTTTAATATCAGGCCTTCCGAAAGAGCAGGTGATTATAGCGAATCGCAAAATTAATGGTTCGTTATGTTACCACCAACCTGTGCGTGACCCTAAAGGACAAGGTGTTGCGAATGTATTAACAAGTGAATTTTTTAGCTTGCCTTCTAGCCTTGATATTGAAACACAAGAACATATTGATAGGCGACTCCAGCTTGCATACAAAATTGAACCTCTCTCAGACGAAGAGCGAAGAGAGCTAGCGGATATAAATAACAAGCTAAAAATACTTGGTCTATCAATTTCGGAACGAGATCCAGATTATAAAGAGTTTTTAGACCAAAAATATAATAGAGAGCAAAGCTAGTGAGGTATATAAATCTAATTGACGTTTTAGACTCTATACCTAGAGATGAACATGAAAGGTTGCAGGGCCTGAATGATGGTTTAATTCCAATGGATATAGAAGCCAGGAAGGCATTCATTAATAATGGAAACCGTCATTGGCGACCTATTAAGGAATATATGGAAGTTGCCTCAAACAGAAAGTGTTGGTTTACGGAATCGATGAATCCTGGTTTTCCGAATGAAGTAGAACACTTTCGCCCTAAGCTAAGAAAAGTATCTGATGATAATGTAGTCATTCACTGGTATTGGTTTCTCGCATTTAATCCGATTAATTACAGATTAGTGGCCAAGTTTCCCAATAGCCTAAATATTAATCCTGATACTGGTTTAACAGGAGGCAAGCATGATTATTTTAATTTGCTTGCTGATAGTGAGCATGTCGATGACTTGAATCTCATTGGTACAGAGCGACCAGTTTTACTTGACCCTTGTGTAGAGAGCGATACGCAACTTCTCAACTTTTCACCTGATGGAAGGCCTGTACTTGCCGCAAATATGCAAGGCAATGAGGAGGCTGGATTTAGAGTAGATACAAGTAATCTGCGATTAAATCTAGATTACCCAACTTTTAATGCAGGTAGAGAAGAAATATATAATGATATTCAATCCTGGGTTGGAAGAGGTGATGCTGCTGAAGGCAATGAGCTGGCTTTAAGTTTTGTTCAAGATCATTTAAGGGAACTTGTAACCCCCGCTGCACAATACAGCTCAGCGGCATTGTGTTATTTAAGATGTTTCCGAGATCGCCAATGGGTAGAGGATCTCATATATTAAATTTGTCATTACGGAGAGTGTGAATATTGTATAAATTAACTCCACTAATTAACACTATTGTGAGGAGGATGAAAAAAGTCTAATTTCAAACTTTCTCACATGATCACGAGGGTCACCCATTAGGTTTATCCATTTTTGTGGCGCGAGGGTCACGCTTACATCGCTTAAAAAAACACATAGATATTTATTTAGAAAATATGGGCGCCTATAAAAAGGGATGAAGATTAAATATGCAACCAGCCACAATAAAACTATTCCTAACCGACGGTAAACCCGCAGGCATTCGTACTGCGGAAATATCCAACTGGACAGGCAAAGCCATTGCAGGCCCACACTCAGAATTAACCCAGCTATTACAGCGCGAAGAGCTGCTTAGCCCTGGTATCTACTTCTTAACCGGAGTCGATGCCGATACCGACAAACCAACCCTTTATATTGGTGAAGCCGAATCGGTGGCTAAGCGGTTAAAGCAGCACGATAAACGTGAATGGAATCAAGTCGCTGCGTTTGTCAGTAAAGATGAAAACCTAACGAAGGCGCACATACGTTATTTGGAAGGTGCGCTTATCATCCTTGCTGGCCAATCGAATACAGTAGAGCTTTTAAATAATGCTAGTAGTGGTGCCAAGCTGCCTGAATCTGATCAGGCAGAAATGGATGTGTATTTAGAAAAGGTGCTACAGCTATTACCTCTGCTTTCATTAGGCGGTGCGGTAGATGCGTTTAAGGTGATAGAGAGTGAGAGTTCACAATCTGATGCTAAACAAGCTGAGAACATGCTGACGTGTACGATTAAGGGCTTAACCGCTAAAGGTAAGCGTAGTGCTAATGGCTTTGTGGTGTTTAAAGGCTCGCAAGCGGTTAAGGAGCATAGAGACTCCGCTGGTCGATTTGGTGATAAGCGAGACCAGTATGTAACCGATGGCTTGTTAGTGCTTAAGGGGGATCATTATGAATTCACTAAAGACTATGAGTTCTCTAGCCCTAGCTTTGCTGCTTCTATTGTTCGTGGTGGGCATTCTAATGGGTTGGATAACTGGAAGAACGGTAATGGCGTGGCTTTGAAGGATTTGGGGTGATTAAGGTTCGAGGAATAACACAAATTGCGAATAATACAGGGCTTGGTAGAGAGAGCTTATATAAAACATTAAAATCAGGTGCCAAGCCCCAGTTCGATACAATTAAAAAAGTGGTCGAAGGATTGGGCTGTCATTTGACAGTGGTTCCTCATTGAGCTTGATTAAGCAGAAATGGCAGCCAGTGTTTGCGTAGGAAAAATGTTAAATGTAAGGGATAAGTTGGTATCATGGATAAGAAAGGCCTCTATTCAAATTAATGTTTCGCACGAACGGAGTGAATATAAGGGTGTTTTTATGACTGATATAGCAATTTTTGAAAGTGACAGTGGCGAGATAGAAGTTCAACTAGAGCAAGAGACGGTTTGGCTTACACAAAAGCAACTTTCTTTGTTATTGGATACTTCGACTGACAACATCAGCTTGCACTTGAAAAATATTTATTCCGAGCAAGAGCTGAGTGAAATAGCAACTACCGAGGATTACTCGGTAGTTCGAAAAGAAGGTAAGCGTAATGTTACCCGAACGCTAAAGCACTATGATTTAGATGCAATTATCTCTGTGGGTTATCGGGTTAACTCAAAGCGTGGTGTTCAATTTCGTCAATGGGCCACCAAACTCCTCAAGCAACACCTCACCCAAGGTTACACACTCAACAAACAACGCTTTGAACAAAACGCTCAAGAGCTAGAATCTGCATTAAAATTAATTCGAAAAACAGCCTCAAGCCCCGATTTAATGTTGGATACGGGTCGAGGCTTAGTTGAAATCGTTAGCCGTTATACACAAACCTTTTTATGGTTGCAGCGCTATGACGAAGGCCTGCTTAACGAACCTGAAGGCAATAGCGGTGGGGTGTTGCCCACGCATAAACAAGCCAGCGCATCTTTAGCACAACTTAAGCAAGGCCTGATTGAAAGAGGCGAAGCTACTGACTTGTTTGCCAAACCAAGAGGGGATGGGTTAGATGCTTTACTTGGTAATTTAGACGCTACCGTATTCGGCGAAGCTGCGTATCCAACCATTCAAAGTAAAGCGGCTCACTTGCTGTATTTTGTCGTAAAGAATCATCCTTTTTCAGATGGTAATAAACGCAGTGGCGCATTTTTGTTTGTGGATTTTTTACATAGAAATAACCAACTTATGAATGCTCAAGGCCAGCCCATTATTAACGATACAGGGCTTGCAGCACTCACCTTGCTAGTGGCTGAATCAGCCCCAGCACAGAAAGAAACCTTGATCCGATTAATAATGAATATGCTTGCCGCTGAGAGTAGCCAATGAAAGCATCTAAGAAAGAAGTTGATGATGTACGGCAATGAACTATTGATACCATTTTATCTTACATCATTACATAAGAGTTAACTCTGTGAGCAAAACCCAAAGAAACGACCCTTGCCCTTGTGGCAGCGGTAAAAAATATAAAAAGTGTTGCATGAATCAAGCAACGCTGGCGAATGAAGAGTTTGCTGAACATATTGCTGATCAGTCGTTTGATTCACTGGCTGATGTTGAAGCACAGGCGAGCAGTTTTATGCAGCAGCGTAATGCGGAGCCTGTTGATGATTTTATGGGGCTTTCGCCTGAGCAGATGCATGAGCTTTTACATGCGGGTTTTGAATCACCTGATCTCATCCGTTTTGCTAATTCGACGAGTGCAGGATCAACAGCTCCTGTGTTATTGCTGGCAAATGAGATTATTCAGGCTATTGATACTGATGAAAAGGGCTTGAAGCTTACCTCCATAGGTAACTTGCCACGACCTTTGTGTCAGCATGCAGCCGATGTTTTTAAGGCGCAGTACAACTACGATGATCGGCTTTCGATAACTAAGGTAAATAAAGAAGACGATTTTTTTGAGTTGCATGTTACCCATATTTTATTAAAAGAGGCGGGGCTAATCCGTAAGCTCAAGGGGCGCTTATTATTAACGCAGAAATGCAGAAAGATGATGGGTGCTGAGAAACAATCTGATGCTCTGTCTGATGTCTTGTATAGCTTCTTGTTTCAGGCGTATTGCCAAAAATTTAACTGGGCCTATCGGGATGGTTATCCTGAGCTAAATTTTGTCCAGCAATCAGCTTTGTTTACCTTGTATCTATTAAGCAGCTTGGGTGATGAGTGGCAGTCGGTTGAGCTTTATACGCAACGTTATCTTCAGGCCTTTCCAATGATGCTGCAGGAAATGGGTGATGACAGCTATACCACGCCTACTAAGCAATTTGGTCGTTGTTATCATCATCGGGTATTACAAGGTTTTTTGCAGTATATGGGCTTGGCCGAAATCGAGGCAGAAAAGCCAACGGCGGGCTTGGGTCGTGAGTATAAAATTCGCGCTTTGCCATTACTGCAGCAATTTGTACAGTGGCCTCACTTATCGGTGGCAGCGGTGCATTAAAAGACAAATTAGGCCGTTGTTCTGATACTAGGATCGGGGCACAAAAGGTATTCTTCTGCTGTTTAATTTAACGGAAGGGATTCCCATGACACCTACTACTCATATTGTTAAAGTTGGCGATACTCTTTGGGATTTATCGCAACAATACCTACAAGATCCTAAGCGCTGGCCTGAGATCTGGAATTATAATAATGATGCCTTTGTAAGGCTGCCTGCTGCTAATAAAATGCGCCCTTCGGTGGCTATTAAGAACCCTCATTTGATTTTTGTTGGGCAGAAGTTGTTGGTGCCTACAGTAAGAGGGAAGACACAATACAGAACCCCCGTTGATGTCTCCAAAGGAAAGCACGTTGCGGTAGACAATGTTCGTTCAGTACCGATCAAGTACGGGGTGGATTCAAGGGAATACCTTCAGTATTTACCTGGTGGCTTTGTTGCAAAATTAAAGATTTCTGCTGAGGTTACGCTGCAGTCACTGAAGACTTACTCTTTTGCAGACATGAAGAATAACGAATTGACTATAAAATCTGCTATTAAGAAAGATAATGAATCGGTATTAAATAATTTGTTGTCTGATTTTACTGTTGGTTTAAATACTAATACAAAGCAAATAAGCTTTGAAAGTCAGGTTACCGTTAATAGTGATCAAGGTGTTGCTCATACATACAGCTCTAAAGTGTCTGTGGATCCTGTAACTGGCCTACCTGTATATACGGTATCTATTAAATTCCCAGAAATTAAGGGGAAATTGGGAAAACAAGCCTATGTTGTCGCGCAATATCAAGTGGATATCGAAATATCAAAAGATCTTGATACTCAGCGACGAAATCCTACAGTTGTAGGTGCGCCTGTTTCAATTCCTGCAAAGCATACTGGGTCTGACTGGGCATATGCCATTGCAGCTGGAATGATTGTTGGTGCAGTTGTGATTGTTGTAGCTACAATAGCTGAGGATATAATTACTCTGGGTGTTGGCTTGTGGAACGATGCAACTAGTTTTACCCTTGCCGCAGCGATGCTGGGTCGTGCATGGACAATGATACGTGTTCAGCAATTAAGCGTTACTGTTGGCGCAGGTAGTATTACTGGTGGCGTAGTAGTCTCGCAATAATAGAAAATAATTTTTCGGTTGATTAAATCTGATGCTTAAACCTGTTATATCTTTAATCTATATATCATTCTGTTGCATTACTCTCGGATGCTCGAATGATTACAGCAAGAATATTAGTGATCTTGAATTATCAATTAAGTCGCTTGGTGTTTCTGTTTATAGATTAACCAGTATGAAGGACGTTCCTGTTGATAGTTATATCGCAGGTAAAACGGTAAAACTTGGTACTAATAGTGTTGATGGTATTTTAAAAGGTTTATCAGATGAGCGTTATTTGGCTACCTTATCTATTATCGATTCATCAATGGGGCTTTATCCTAAAGATGTTCTTCTTTCTGATTTAGATGCAGTTAATGTGGGTGGTCAAATTCAGACCGAGCGTGAGCAATTTACCTCTGGTTTCTTTCAACCTACTAGCCAACATATCTATTTATTTCCCCTCGTTGCTGACGCACTTAATTTAGATCGTGACTCTGATGTTCGTCATACCTTTCATCATGAGTTTTCTTCTATATTAATGCGTAAATATCGCTTCGATATGATTGGGTTCATGGCATACAACGGAACTGATTTTGAATATTGGTTTGATCAAGCAAAAATATTAGATAGCTCGCATAATGGCTATTATGCTGATGCTAAGCTGCTTGAGCAGGGGCTGCTTACTTATTACTCTCAAACCTCTCCAGAGAATGATTATAATACGTATGCTGAAATTGTATTTTCTGACCCTAAAATAATGTCTGAGTATTGTACTGCTTATAAACGTATTGCGCGCAAGTATGAGCATGTGAAGGCATTCTATTTGAAGGTATCACCTGATTTCCAGCCTGTGTTTGATCAAATTGTATGTGGTGGTAGCATCGAAAAAAGTTATTCGACGTTAATGTGACTGAAATATTGAATTGTTGCATTGTTATTACACACCATACAAAGAACAACTGTTCTGATTTTCCAAAACTTTTGTCAAATTAATGTAGGTAGGCTACATTGGATGTCATCAAAAATTCTAATACTAAATTAACCTAAATAGCGAGTAGGGCACAGATGAATATGGAGATTCAAGCGGCTTTGGATGTTGCTGATGAAACCGATGCATTCTTACAAATTACCGATGTAATTTTCGATAGAGAAGCAGAAATTGGCTACGACGATTTAAGTCGAGCAGAAAAGACTGTCTATTGCATAGATAGTTTAAGTCGCGAAATGGAAAATGGTGGCTTTGGTCAATTGTTTCACCATGATGCAGGGGCATTATGCACCGATATGTTAGAAGCCTTAGAGCAAATTCGCGCTAAAAACACCCTGTTAGTGGTGCAGCAAATGGTTAACTTCTTTCCTAATGGAGAAGTGCCTAGTGATGAAGAGGAGCGTATGGATACCTTCGATCAGCTCGCCAGTGAGTTGGTTGACGAGATTGCTGAATGTGATGATCGCTTCCACGATGCGGGTGAAAACTTGATTGAACTAACGTTGAAGTTTGTTGCCAAAAACATCGCTCAATTTCGTTAAGAGTCAGGTTGAGAGTCAGACTAATTTCTATTTTGAATACTCAAGTAACAGTAGGCTTACCGTAGATTTTACAATAGGGTCGTTATTCACTTAAAATCTGTGAGTATCGGCCTATTTAGCCCTAAAACGCTTGCATTTATTGTTATAGAGCCCTATAAAAGATGCTCATTCTGACCCCAATAAAAATTAAAAAGGTGTTTCTTATGTTACGTACAACAGTGAGCTTATTAGCTTGTTTGGCTATCGCTCCATTGGCACAAGCTAAAATTGTAAATGATGTGGATGTTGCGGATAAAATACAGATTGCAGACCAGTCTTTGACGCTTAATGGCGCGGGTGTTCGTTCTAAGTTTTTCCTAGATTTATACGTTGGTGCTTTGTACCTAAACAATCAGAGCGCTGATGCAAATGCGACGATTGCTGCTGATGAACCAATGACTATTCGTCTACACATCACGTCTTCAATGATTGATGGCGATAAAATGAGCGAAGCGACTTTAGACGGCTTTGTTCAATCTACGGGTGGCGATATTGCTCCTATCCAAACAGAAGTTGATGCATTGATTGGTGCTTTCCGTGATGCAGTAGAAGATAAAGATGTATTTGACCTGCAGTATGTTCCAGGTCAAGGTGTGAGTGTTATTCGTAATGGCGAAGTTAAGGTTGTTGTTCCTGGCTTAGCCTTTAAGCAAGCTCTTTTTGGTATCTGGTTATCTGAAGATCCTGTTCAAGGCGATCTAAAAGAAGATATGCTAGGCGCAATTTAATCGCGTGTTTCAGAACAAGATTGAATACCGATAAAAAGCCGCTTAGCGGCTTTTTTTTTGCCTAAAAAGCCTATTGCTAATAACTGTTATAATAAAAATAAAAAACAAGGGCTCATCCCATGACATTCTCCCGATCCATTGCTGGGCTTGCGACAGCTATCGCTACTTTTATTGCAGTTGCTCTGAGTGCCGTTGCCGCCAATACGTTTGCTTCCCAAGATAACAAGGATTTACGTAGCATCGCAATGAATCCTAAACTGGAGCGTTCTCAGCGAATAGCAGCGATTAAGCAGCTTCATCCAGATATGTGGCAAGGTGGTGAATTGATTAAACGGAGAATTTGCATCTGGGATATTGGCGGTAAATCTGGACCTATTTTTGCGGCGGCCCAAGATCAAAAGACTGAGTTGATGAATTTGGGTATAGAGGTCGATATGGAGGCTTATACCAGTGAGTCGATCATGGCTGAAGAATTAAAAGCAGGCCGTTGTGATGCCGCGTTTATGACAGGGATGAAGGCAAGAACGTTTAACAAATTCAGTGGCACCATTGACTCGGTAGGGGCGCTACCGACGATAGACCATATGAAGCTGCTTTTAAGGGCGCTGACGCATCCTAGAATGGCGGCTAAGTTTGAAGCAGGTCGTTATACTATTTTGGGTATAGCCCCAGCGGGGGCTGCTTATATCTTCGTCAATGATCGAAAAATAAATTCGCTCACTAAGGCGGCGGGTAAGCGAATTGCGGTATTAGATTATGATTCGACCCAGGCTAAAATGGTATTAAAACTAGGGGCGACACCAGTACCATCGAGTCTAGTGGGGGCGCCGAATAAGTTTAATAATGGCGCGGTAGATGTATTGCCAGCGCCTTTGGTCGCGTATTCGTTTATGGAGCTTTATAGGGGCTTGGAGCCTGATGGTGGCATTATTGATTACCCTTTCTCTCAGGCCAGTATGCAGATGGTGGCGCTGAAAGATAAATTCCCTACCGAGATGGCGCAATTAGTGCGGGAAGGATTTTATAAAAGCTTTGATCGAATTATGGCGCAATTAGAGCTTCAAACAGGAGAAATTCCGCAGCACTGGTGGATTGCCATACCGGATAAAGAAAAGCAGGATTATGACCTAATGATGCAGCAAGCGCGTATTGAGCTAAGGGAAGCTGACTATTATGACGCGGGTATGCTGACGATCCAACGTAAAGTCCGCTGTAAGCTAGATAGGGCGCGGTTCGAGTGCCCAAATCCAGTAGAATAATTAATCTAAATTAGTTACTAAAATCGTTAAAGCACTGGATTGAATGGCCGATATAGCCTATAGCGCAATTCAATTCGGTGACTGTTATGCATTTCAATCCCAATCTAATCAATGTTCAGCCTGGTCAATATCAGGGTAATTCTCATGCCTCTAATGAGAATCAAGCGGGGCGAGGTGATGCTAAGCCCGCTGATGTATTGAATGAGAATGTTAAACGTGGGGTTGGTCAAGCCACAGGAACTTCGTCGTCTGGTTTGCAGTTAGGGGATAAAAAATCGGCTGATGATGTTGCTAGTACTATGCTTGACCATGTGCAGCGTGGTTTAGATCAGTTAAGAAATTCAGGTGCTAGTGATGAGCGTATTCAACAGCGTTTAGACGCGGCGAAAGAAGGGATTGCCAAAGGCTACGATCAAGCAGAGCAACAGCTAAAAGATATGGGCTTATTGGATGATGACTTGAAGGCTGAAATCGCTCAAGGTCGTAGTTTGATTGAGGCAGGGCTTGAGCAGATGGCTTTGGGGCCTGTTGCTGAGGGTGAAGATACTGTCAGCACTAAAATGCCCTCTTTTAACGAAGCGAATCGTTCTAGCCGTTATTCAACTCAAGCCAGCCAGCAAAATTCCATGTCGTTAGAATTGATGACGAAGGATGGCGATAAAATATCCCTCAGCTTTATGCAATCATCTTCATCGTTTTCTTATGGTGCCCAAGAAGGGCATCAAATGATTGCTGCTGCCGGTTTTGAGCAAGGCATGGAATGGCAGATGGATGTGATGGGTAGCCTGGATGAAGGAGAGCAGGAAGCGCTGACTAATCTTTTACAGGATGTTGAGAAACTCAGTCAGAGCTTTTTTTCTGGTGATTTAGGGGGCGCGTTAGAGCAAGCGATGCAATTAGGTTTTGATGGTGATGAGTTGGCATCAATGAGTTTAAATCTGCGCCAAGAATCTTTTAGTTCGGTGAGTCGCGCTTATAATTCAGTGCAACCACAACTACCCACTCCAGAACTTGAAAGTTTATCGTCTGGATTACTGGCCTATAACGAAAACTATTTATCAGCACTGGAGCAAGCTAAATCCTTTGCGGACCCAGAGAAGTTGTTGAATGATTTAGTCGATCAGCTTTTCCCTGATGATCACCTAAAAGATATTTTTCAGGCGTATAACCAAGGTTTGGAGAATGCGGTTGATGTGCGTGCGAATATGATGGCTAACAACTTGTCGCGCTAAAGCACGACCTACTGAGTATTGTAGGTTAGTCTTTAGGCTAACTTGCAGCGTATTGTAGGTTGGCCTTTAGGCTAACAACTTGTCGCGCTAAAGCACGACCTACTAAGATCGCAATATACCTCTCTTTGCGAAGCGAATTTGAGCCTAAGCGAGAAGCCTTGGCGCGAGGTTGTTGATTTTGGATTTTAGGTAACTCGTATTATACTCGCGCCAACATTCGTTTAACCGAGTAACGACCTTGGCGATTTTATTACTATCGACAGAAGCGTGTCATTTGTGTGAACTTGCCCAGCAGGTATTACAGCAGGCTTTTTCTCAGCCATCCATGCAGCAATTAATGACAGCGCAAACCATTGAAATTTATGTGCAAGATATAATCGATCAGCCGCAATGGTTGGAACTGTACGCTGAAAAAATCCCTGTATTACTCGATGAAAAAACCAACTTAACTCTTTGTTGGCCGTTTGATATGGCAGAAGTGATTGTTTGGATGCAAAAAGTCCATCCTCAGGCTGGCTCTACGTTGGCTTAACTTCTATTATTAATACTAATTCCAGTATCTAACCCCTGTTTTTTAATCTTTGACCTTGTAAAGGAACTATTTATGGCTCGTTTTCGTATTCTACTTTCAGCCTTTGTGCTGTTATTTTTAGTTGGCTGTGCAGCACCAAAATCCTCAACCAGTGAAGCTGTTTATTATGCGCTGCAAACAGATGTTCAATTGCGCCTATGGGTAGAGCATTGTGAAGGTATTAATGGCAAGGTTAAGCAGGTTGCTTGGCAAGCGAAGAAAAACTGGTGGCGTCGTAATGGTGCCTTTGTTGAAGGGGCTGATTATGGTTTAACTCGCGAGATTATGTTGGTTTCTGGTGATCGTGATGTGACGGGTGCCAATGTTGCAATGGGGCTTACTTCGCAAGTCGTTAATGAAGCTGAAAAAGAAATGCAAGCCATTCTGGATGGTAGTAGCAATCAGCAAAAGTTATGTCTGAACATGCTAGGCAAGTTTAATGATGGTGCTTACGATTTAAGAGATAATAATAAGTATTACCCAACATTGGTTGATTTGCAGCGTCGTGCTCAGCGTGACGGTACAGATTTAGAAGAGAAAAGTGCGAAGCTCGCAGTGAACAAACAGCGTAAATTTGGCCGTTCATTGTATTCAGTGGAGAAGTTGGCTAAGCGTTCAGGTTGCCCTGGTGCGAACGTGAAGGTGATTAAGGCGGATTGGCCGCATGAGGTTTATGATGTTCAGTGCCCGGATAAGAGCTATGTGCTAGTGCGTTGTGAGTGGGGCAACTGCTTAATTAATGAATAAATGAACGAATAGATTAATAAACGAATAGATAAATAAAGATAGCGCTGCTAAAAACAAAAAAGCCACGGTGACTTAGTCATCTGAAGTGACCCCATAAAGTTGGACACTATTATTAAGCGGCTAGTAAGGCCTGATTTCGATGCTCTATCGGAGTCAGGCCTTTTAGTTTGACCTTAATTCTCATTGTATTGTAATACTCAATATATTCATCTATTTTCATGATTAAATCGTCGGCACTTTCAAAATCATGATGATGAAACATCTCTGTTTTTAATACTGCAAAGAAGCTTTCTGCTACTGCATTATCCAAGCAATTACCTTTCCGTGACATACTCTGCTTCAAGCCAGCTTTTTTTAGCATTTTTTGTATCTGCGGCAATCGGTATTGCCATCCTTGATCGCTATGCAATATAGGCTGTTCGCCATCATTTAATTTCG
>Ga0105349_10000271_pt1 | contig 19635 bp, 16 predicted proteins | sample EN1Hudseemescosm_FD_83661 | JGI IMG/M metagenome (GOLD analysis project Ga0105349, IMG submission 83661) | Methane-oxidizing microbial communities from mesocosms in the Hudson Canyon - EN1B Hudson Canyon | ecosystem: Environmental > Aquatic > Marine > Cold seeps | place: Hudson Canyon...
CATCAATAGTTGCAGATGCGGAGGCGGTGTATTTTTGGTCGCCTGTTCCGACAGGGAAAACTAGGGGATCAAAGATGATGTCTTGTTCAGGGATCCCGTATTTACGAGTCAAGAGATCATGAGATCGCTCCGCGATGGCCAGTTTTCTTTCGACAGTTACCGCCATGCCGTCTTCGGGGTCCTCATCGATGCAACCTACAACCAATGCTGCACCATAGCGTCGTGCTATCGGCACTACAGATTCGAATCTCTCTTCGCCATCTTCCAAGTTAATGGAGTTGATGACTGATTTCCCTTGGCAGAGCTTTAGCGATTGCTCGATGACATTGGAATCGGTCGAGTCGATCATGAGAGGGGCTTTGGTCATCCTTGTGAGTACCGGAAGAAACTTCAGTATGTCGTCTAGTTCTTCTCGATCAGGATCTGCCATGCACACATCGATGATGTGCGCTCCTCCGCGAGCTTGTTTTCTTCCTAGTTCGGCGGCTTTTTCAAACTCATCCTTAGCGATCAGTTTCTTGAACTTACGGCTACCGATGACATTCGTTCTCTCTCCGACGATGAGCGGAACGGTATCCTCAGTAACGTCTACGGATTCTATTCCTGAGAGAGTGAGTGTTTTAAATGGCTTGATCTCTCTTGGGGTCGCCTTTTTCGCAATAGCGGATATGGCACGTATGTGATCAGGTGTTGTCCCGCAGCATCCCCCAACAACATTGACCCAACCTTGATCTAGGAAGGGCTGTAGATTCGCTGACAATATCTCGGGAGTCTCTTCGTAGAGTCCATCGGAGTTGGGTAATCCTGCATTCGGGTAAATGGAGACAGGGAATGAGGAGATGGCAGATAGAGACCGCAAGTGATCCGTCATGAAGCGTGGGCCAGTCGCACAATTCATGCCGATGAAAACTGGCTCAAAGTGTTCGACGCTTGAGTAGAAAGCCTCAATGGTTTGACCCGCGAGCATCGTCCCCATCGGTTCAATGGTGCATGAAATAGCAACGGGTCTTGAGTAGCCGAGTTCTTTTCCTGCTTCTTCAATTCCGATTTGTGCTGCCTTTAGATTCAATCCATCTTGAACTGTTTCCAAAAGAAGAATATCCACGCCACCTTTGAGAAGCCCTAGTGTTTGAACTCGGAAATTATCGACGAGTTCATCGAATGATATTCCACCCGTCACTGAAAGTGTTTTTGTAGTAGGACCCATCGAGCCTAAAACCCAACGGGGACGTTCAGGAGTTGAGAAAGCATCCGCTTCTTCGCGAGCAAGCTGCGCTCCCTTTTCATTGATTTCATATGCCAGGGATCCTAGGTCATATTCATCTAGAACAATCGGAGTCGCTCCAAAGGTATTGGTTTCGATGCAGTCTGCACCCGCCTCCAAATATTTCCTGTGGACAGAGCTAATCACGTGGGGGCGGGTCAGGATGAGATTTTCGTTACATCCTGCGAGATCTTCACCGCCAAAGTCTTCGGCTGTTAGATCGAGCTCTTGCAGTGCAGTTCCGGTTGCACCATCGATGATGAGGATCTGTTGAGCCAACTGATCCATGAATCGAGCTCTGATTTCTGATTTTGTAAATTTCGAAGGATCAAAAGTCATCGAGGGTACTCCTGAATCAGTTTAATCGGGATAGTCTGAATATAAGAGTGAAGGGGGTTAGGGGATAGTGTTCCCGTCAATAATCTGGCCTTATCGTGACTCTGGAATCGGTAATGGTTTCAATCTTTCGAGCTCATATTGGAGGTCCTCTTGTGAACGAATGAGGTCTTCTAGGAGTTTTTGCATCTGTCCTTGGCGGACTACCATATCCACACGATCTTCATGGGCAGATTTGAGTTGCTGTTCCAAATCTCTCATACGCGCACTCATCGCTACTTCATGTTCTTTACGTTTAGATTGTAGAGACTGAGAGACGGAATCCATTTCACTTTTCAGGGCTTCAAATTCTTCTTTGAGTTTCGAAAATTCCGCAGAGTGACTTTCTTCTAGCTTGGAAATTTGGGCCTCTAAGAGGTTTTTTTGCTGAGCGAGATCTTCCAACTGTGTCGATAGTTCTTGAGAAACCGTTTCGACACGTGAAGTTATTTCCTGATGGGAAGATTCCAATTCAGTAACTGTCTCTTCCAGTTCTTGGTGCTCTTGTTGAGTGGAGAGAATCTGTTGCTGGTTTTTGAGACTCGTATCGGTATTGCTTTGGACTCTGGTATCTATCGACTGGACGTCTGTCACCGTCGACTTGAGAAGCAACAACGTATTCTTGTGTTCTTCTTCAACGGTGTTTAGGCGGGATGAGATTCTTGAATCACCTAGAATCATGAAAGCTGCACAAGTGATCAGGGCTAGAGTACCTGTGATCGCAGCAGTCTTCATCGATACCCCCTAGAGGTCATGAGTTGGCGGTGGGGGTGGGATTCGAACCCACGGGAGCTGTTACACCCCACTGGTTTTCAAAACCAGCGCAATCGACCACTCTGCCACCCCACCACATTGTGCTTCTGTTTCGGAGACTCAGCGTACTGTATGTCTCGTTACTTTTCACCATTGTCATCGCCTTGAGCCCGAAAACTTCTTTCGCCTTTAAGGCGATCGATCCTTTTCTCTCTCAGAGTTTTGGCAATGTCTCTTAGATCTGTGACCTGGTCCAGTTCATCTACAACTTCGATACCGAGAATTGTCTCAAACAGGTCCTCTGTGGAGATCAGCCCACATGTGCCCCCGTGCTCATCTGCCACCATAGCGATAGGATCTTTACCGCTGGTGAGATCATGGAGAGCTTGTCTCAATGTGGCCACTTCTGGAACAAACCGGACTTCCCGGCGAAACTCCGTGAGTGGGATCTTGTGTTGAGTTTTATCGAGGGCTGCTGTGAGGACTTCTCGCAGAAGAATGTAACCGGTAATCCCATCACGAGTTGAACCGTAAATCGGGATTCTGCTGGGAAGTTTACCCCTTTTGTTTTCAGCGATAAGGTCTTGCATTGTCGAGTTTTCCCAGAGGTCGACCATGACAGTTCTGGGGGTCATCACGTCGCCCACTCGAATCTCGTCGAGACGCAATATGTTGCGATAGAGGGCCTTTTCATGGCTGGCGAGGGTGCCTTCATTTCCGGCCATGTCGATCATGGCTTCGACTTCACCTCTGGAGACGATCTCTCCGCCACTTCCACCAAAGAAACGAGTCATCTTGCCGGTGAAGGCGAGGATCGGCTTGAGTAAAAACGTCATAAGTTGAAGGATGTAACCGACCAATGAGGATAATTTGCGGGAGTGAATCGCCCCCAAGGTTTTCGGAATGATTTCAGAAGTGGTCAGAATCAAAAAGGTCAGAATCGCCGAGAAAAAACCCACCCAGGTGGGGTAGGACTGACCCACCAGATACCCGGCATAAGAAGCACCAGCCGTGTGTGAAATGGTGTTGAGTATCAAAATGGCACCCAACGCGTCTTCCAAGCGCTCCTTCTTCAATATGTAGAGCAGAGAGACTCCACGGCTCGACTCCCGTCTCTCTTCGAGACTGGGTAAAGAGACCGACAGCAGAACTGCCTCAAGAAGAGAACACAGAAAAGAAATCGACAGCGTTAATGAAATGACGACCAAAAGTAGGGTCACGGGTCTCCAATTTTCAATCTGAGAGAGCAATTCAGGATACCCAATTCCGGGCTCGGGGCGATGAGAACTCGCCAGCATGAGACCAAAAGACATTACCGGAACTACTACCCCTCTATTATGCTTTACACTTTATAAACTATATGTCACCCTTTCACAGGGAAGAGCACTCGATGTGCGTTTCCGAGCAAGGTTGTGTCATGTCAGGGCATCAGGATTGCCTGAACGTGAACACAATGAGGAGGAAAGTAAGGACAGTTCGGGTTCAAAGTACCAAGAGCGAATTTTTCGACCTTGGCATGAGAACTGCTTGGTGAACTGGGCCCCTTTTCTTTATTTGAGAAAAAAGCATTCAGGGGGACAGTCTCCTTCTTCGGAGGAGCATGATCGGGAAAGAGGATCGGGATGGAACAGCGGAATAGTGAATCAGGTCGTCAGTCTCAGCCAAAGGCAGAGAAGACCAATGAATTCACGAAAATGTGGGAAGATTTGGGACAGGGCGGAAAATTGATTTTCAGCCTGTTTATATTCTTTCTCGCCTACAACATTTTCGGAGGCACTTCTTCCGGAACCTGGATTGATGTGAATGAAGCGAGAGCGAGTGATGCATCGCACGAAAAAGTCGTTTCGGAAATTTCGAACGACAGCATTGAATACAAGTACAACAAAGATGGAGTGCTGCAAGTACGTCAAAAGGACGTTGCTGCAGTCTTAAGTATTCTGGATCAGTATGTCCCACGCGAAAAAGAAGCTGTGGATACTGCCAAAATACTACCGCCATTGAATAACTTTTTCCTCCCTCAGAGAACCCGAAAAGTGACAGGGATAAAAGAGATTGTTCTGGAAACAGAGCAAGATGTTTCCCAGTTTGAGGGCATCACCGCGGTCAACATTGTTCCCAATAGAAAGTCCATTGGGAAGCAAGGTATAGGGCTGTCTCAAGCCGTTAGTCGCGTAAATGTGACGTTGACCCTAGATTCTGAAGCCCAATCACTAGGGCTATCTAGCAACATCACTAAAGCGATATCTAAACTCATCAGTGTTGCGTTTGATGTTTCAGAGCGAAACATAGACATATTCGACACCGTAGGCCGGTCATACGACATTGCGATAAACACTCCTACGAGTGCTGATATTCAAGAAAAGTCGAAGTTGATCACTGACCAGGTATCTAGGTACATGGGGCAGATTCTTGAGCCGGCGAATTTTAAAGTCCAAGTTGATATTGGATTCTCCGAAATCGAATCAACGAGCGTCGAATCCGCCATTACGTTGGAGCCGGGTATCTTGAATATTCGAGATGCCATCATTAATTTTGCTCCAGTAACAGGACCTTTGCCCCCATCGGTTGTCAATCGTCAGTCGATTCAGAATGCAAAAGCTCAACTGGTGAATCAAAGAAATCGGCAAATGGGAGAGATCGCAGTCACCGTTTTTGTCGATAGAGAAATCACCAAATCGATTTTGGATCCTGGTCAATACGATGATCCCTTGAGCTTTAGCCCTGTCATAGCAGTGCCTCATGCAGATAGTTTTCAGTCTGTAATGCAGGATATCTCTGTGAACTTGGAAGAGCACTTGAATGCAACGTTCGCTGAATCCGCTCATGTGACAGCGAAGTTGATCCCGGTCAATCTGATCGGTGCACAAGGGAAATGGGTAGGCTCTTCGTTCCAATTTGCAGATACGAATTTCGCTACTAGCGTTCCTGTCGAAAATAATAAGAACTCAACAATATTCTTCTTCACAGTTTTCTCGATTTTCATGGTCGTCTTAATGTTCAGAGAAGGACCCAAGAATAAAGAAAAACGATTCTCCGTTGCAGGATTTCACGGTGGGTACATTGAAAAAGACGATTTCTCTTCGTCTGGAAGCTTCGCCGGTTTCGTAAGTCAACTGAGCTCTGATGAAGAACCCCCAGTGATTCAGCAGATATTGAAAAAATCGTTCTTCGAGCGCATTGAAATTCTGAAGGCGATTGCAAAGAACATCGACGAGCTTCCGGGTACAGGTGTTTTGGCGTTGATGATTTTTGATCTAGCGGAAAGTCGTCAAGAAATCTTTCAAGAACTTGAGGAATCGGAATGTGAAGTTCTCTTTTCTCTCGTAGACAAAATTGAAACAAGAATTGGCGAAGATGACATCGAGGATGCTTTTGCAGCATTTGAGTTATTAAGTGCCGCTTCTTTTGTCGAATCAGAATCTCCGGTTCTCGTCACGACAGTAGAAACACGACCCGAGATCGATGATCGAATCATGGAAGATATTCGTTCGACGAATCCTGCACTCGCTGACCTGATCAAAAAGAATCGCAGTAGCAATAACTCAGGAGAGGTTTCCTGAAATGACCATTGATCGATCTGGACCTGGGACGGAGGAACGCATGGAAGAAATCATCGAGGCCCGTATGGAGCTCGAAGCTCTTCGTGAAGCCTATGGCGACCTCAGGGAAAGGTTGGTCACAGAAGGTGAAGAGCGCCGGAAAAAACTGAAGGCCGAACTTTCAGCAAAATACGAAATGGTGACTAAAGAGATTCAGGAATCGAAAATCTCTGCCACCAAAGATCTGGATGAGTTGAGACAGCGAGCGCTGAAGGATGGTTACGAGCAGGGCTTGAAAAATGGAATAGAAGAAGGCCGGCAAAGAGGTCTCGAAGAGAGTCGTCGTTTTGCTCAAGAAAAAGCTGAGTTATTAGCGAGAGGCCTCCTTGAGTCTGCTTGTGAAAAGTTCCCAGGCCTTTTGGAACGGTGTATTGAAGATTTTGAACGTTGCTGGCACGAAACTGTGGGCGAAATGCGCAGAGATACGGTCGCGCTGTCTCGTGGAATCGCAGAACGAATTCTACGAAGAGAACTTCCTGAGTTGCCAAATCTGGTCATTGAAAACATTGATATCGCTGTTCAGAGAATCTCTGACCAGCGACAGCTTAGAATCGAAGTCCACCCGGCAGACCTTGCACTTGTTGTTCAATTCCTTCCGGACTTGAATAGAAAAATTAAGGGTGCTGAAGCTGCTGAAGTCGTAGGTGAAGATTCAATCCGCAGAGGCGGTTGCAGAGTTCGAAGCGAAACTGGTTTTGTCGATATGAGTATCGACACGCAACTGGACCTTATCGAATCTGCACTGGTGAAGAATTCTCAGGTGGCTGGATGAGCCTGATCTCTGCACTGGAATCTCTAGACTCAAACAATCTTGTTAGAGTACAGGGAAGAGTTGTTGCCGTGACAGGTGTCCTCGTTGAGGCAGAGGGGCTGTCACTGCCAGTGGGTGCAGAGTGCACGATAGAAATGCGATCGGGCGAGAAAGTGCTCGCTGAAGTTGTCGGCTTCTCCGGAGATAGAACTCACATCTTGCCAGAGTCGGGAATCGACGGCATCGGGCCTCGGGACGTTGTTGTTCATGATGGAGAAGTCCCAAACATTCCGGTATCTCAGCATTTGTTGGGTCGGGTGATCGATGCGCGGGGGAACCCCATCGACGGTCTCGGTCCAATTCCAGGGACTGTACGGGTTCCTATCAATAACGAGCCTATTCATGCCCTGAAGCGGCAACTCATTGAGGATTCAGTGGCGACAGGTGTGAGAGCGATCGATGGAGTATTGACCGCCGGTAGGGGGCAGAGAATGGGAATCTTTTCGGGAAGTGGTGTTGGGAAATCAACATTGCTGGGAATGATTGCCAGAAATACCGAGCTTCCTATTCGAGTGATTGCATTAATTGGTGAACGAGGAAGAGAAGTTCGTGAATTTGTAGAACGTGATCTTGGGCCAGAAGGCCTTGCTAACAGTGTCGTGGTCGTTGCAACCAGTGATGAGGCTGCAGTATTACGCTTGCGTGCCGCAAGAGTCGCAACAGCGATTGCGGAGTGGTTTCGGGATCAGCAAAAAGATGTCCTCCTCATGGTCGATTCTCTGACCAGAGTTGCCCTCGCTCAAAGAGAAGTAGGGCTCAGTGCAGGAGAACCTCCAACTACAAAAGGCTACACACCCAGTGTTTTTGCCATGCTTCCAAAATTGTTGGAGAGAACAGGGCCAGGAACTGTTGGCAGTATCACTGCGTTCTATTCAGTCCTGGTAGAGGCAGACGATCAAAATGATCCTATTGGAGATGCGGTGAGAGGAATCCTAGATGGCCAAATATGGCTTTCAAGAGATCTCGCCAGTAAGGGCTGGTTCCCACCTATAGATCCGTGTGCAAGTCGAAGCAGAACCATGCCAGCAGTGACAACTAAAGAACACTTAAAGGCTGCACGTGCCATGACCGCTTCAATTTCTGTTTACTCTGAGATTGAAGACATGATTCGTTTGGGTGCTTACAAAAAGGGACATGATCTTCGGTCTGACAGGTCGGTAGAACTTCGACCATTGATTGAGAGTTTTCTCAAACAGACACCCGAGGAAAAGTCTGATTTCCATGTCACGGTATCCGCACTTGAGGCGCTTGTCGCCGAAGATAGTTCGGAGAGCACGCTATGAAATCATCTTCAGAAAGATTGAGTACGCTTTTATCTCTAAAGAAAAAAAATTAGACAAAGCCATAAATGCTCTCAGCGAAAAAAAAGCAGGCCTAGAGATAGGCATTAAAAAACTAGACGAGAAGAAGGAAGAACAGCGAAGAGTTACGAATGAGCTTCGAGGTTCAGACCTGACGGATGAGGGAGAAGACGTCTTAATCCTTTATGGCAGATATCTCTCCCGAGTGCGTAAAGAGTTAACCCAGTTGTCTCGAGAAGTAACGGGTCTTCAGGAACACGTAGAGCAAGCGATGAACGAAGTGAAAGCAGCCTTTGGAATTCATGGGTCTGTTGAGTTGCTTAGAGATCGAAGAGTTGAGAGTGAAATAAAAGAACAAGTCCTTGAAGAGCAGCGACAAATAGATGGCGACTCTTGTCAAAGATTTTCAGGAAGAAACGCAAGCAGGGACATTTTTTGAGGATTGTTGGAGCAACAATCGAAGCAGTGTTGAGTAGGGGAAATGGAGTCGAGGAAATGAAAAACAGGGGAATCAGATCAGTCGTGGCAGTGTTGCTTGTCGCATTTCTGTGCACTGGGAATCTCATGGCACAACAGATCCCATTTGGTGGAGAATCAGGCACGCAGCCTGATACACGTACCTTTAATGGCGGCATTGTTGGAGGAAATGTAGGAGCAAATCCGGCTTCGCTCGAGGGGCTTCTCGAAGCCATCGGGTTCATTCTGATAATTTCTGGAATCAGTGTCGCTGTTGTGCTTCTGGCGAGAAAGTTTTTCCCAGGTGTCATTCCTGGTACTGACGCTCGGATGAAGGTGCTGACTCGATTGGCGATTGGTAATCGTCAAAACCTTGTTGTGTTCCGAGTCGGAGATCGTGTCCTCGTGGTTGCTCAGTCTTCCAATAGAGTTGATTTGTTAACCGAGATTTCTGATCCCGAAGAGGTACAAGCCCTCAGTTATGGGACTGATTTTTCGAGAGAGATCGAGCGTGTTCACGTAGAGACACAGAGAGAAGCGTTTCCTGAGCAATCAGATTCAAATGAGAACGATTCGGACGTTCGGGATGAAATCCAATGGCTCAGAGATCGTCTCGATGGCTACGGTGATCGGGTGGAAGAAGAAGTACGAAGTTGATGAATCTTAAAAGACGAATCCTTCTCTGCATGTTGTCCACATTGATCATTTTGGTGATCAATGCACCGATCGTACATGCTGGAGAAGCTACAACTGATATCGTAGATCGTGTTCTCGGGGGAGAGCCTGAGAATGTCGGAGTATCATTGCGTTTGTTACTGGTAACAACAGTCGTTGCCATTGCTCCCGCTCTGCTTCTGCTGACGACGAGTTTTACGAGGATCATTGTAGTTCTAGGATTCGTCAGGCGTGCGATCGGTACACAAGATGCTCCGCCAAATACGGTACTCGTAGGCTTGTCGTTGTTGTTGACGATGGCTGTGATGGGGCCCACCTGGAACGATATTTACACAAATGCGATTCAGCCCTACTCCGAACAAGTACCTTCCCCTGTAACGGGGGCTGTCCCAGATGGCCAACAAACGATGGCCTACGCAGAGACGCGAATGCGGGAGTTTATGTATCCTGCAATTTATGAATCAGATCTACTTCTGCTGGCAAAAGTCGGAGCTCCTCAAAAATTCGCTACGCTTTACGATGGTAACGGAATCATCACGAAGAATTTCGTAGATGCATTGCCCTCTACGGTAGTGGTTCCTGCATTTGTATTGAGTGAGTTGAAAAGAGCATTCGAGATGGGAGTGATGATATTCATCCCATTCTTGATCATCGATCTGGTGGTGTCTGCCATTCTCGTATCTATGGGAATGTTCATGTTGCCACCCATTCTTGTTTCGCTGCCATTCAAGATCTTGGTTTTTGTTCTCGTTGACGGCTGGAGTCTTGTTGTTCAACAACTGTTGATTTCGTCAGGGTCGGCGGTGGCAGGATGATCGACTTTGACAGAGTTGTCGAATTCCTAGGATCAGGTTTGTTGCTGGCGATTCAGATGTCGGTACCAGTACTCATAGCGGTCGTCGTTGTTGGGGTTATTACGAACCTCATTCAGTCGATCTTTCAGATCCAAGATCAAAGTCTTTCAATAGTTCCTCGACTTTTAGCCGCTGCAGTCATCATGGGATTGGTTTTTCCTACGCTCCTTGATTGGATAGTGAACTTCACGCGGGAATCTATCTCGTCCTCGACATGGTTTTTGTCGGGGGGGTAATCATTGGAAGAATTGTTAGAGATCACCACTGCTTCATGGTCCCAATGGTTATTTGTCAGTACCCGAATATTGGGCGCTTTGATGATTTTACCATTTTTCTCTGTTGCACAGATCCCTGTCAGACTCCGAATCGCATTCGCTGTGCTCTTGGCTCTTGTCGTTGCACCCATGGGTGTGACTGAGACTCCCGCACCTCACCTCATAGGATCTCCCATAACCGCTATTGTCGGATTATTAGGTGAGTTCACATTGGGTTGGATACTGGGCGGGGTGATTGCACTTTTGATCTGGGGCACGCGATTAGCGGCCACATGGATCGGTGCCATGATCGGTTCTCCTGGACTAGAATCCGGGATTGAGAACTCTGAGCAAGAATCTCCACTCACAACATTATTTACCTTGATGGCAACATTGATCTTCATTGCTCTCGATGGTCACCGTTTGATCATGCTTACCCTGTTGAGTTCATTTCAGAAAGTTCCTGCGGGATTATTTTCCTCTGTCGTATTGGGAACAAATGAAACCACTACTGGAGCCATAGATCCTGTGAGTGGATTTGTTTCTGTAGCGGGAAGTCAAAGTTGGTTAATCGGTCTGGAGTTGGCTTTGCCAGCAGTGTTGGCGATTCTACTCATCACGTTGATTCTTGGTATAGCTGCGAGAACGATTCCCGAATTAGATATCTTCTTTACGGGCTTCGCTCTCAGGACAAGTGTTGGGTTTATTACCATCTTTCTCACATTGCCATTCATTGCTGATGCATTCGCGTTGGTAGTGGAGATGGGACTTCAAGGGACTGACCTCATCCTCAATGGATTGGTGGGTGGGTAGATATGTCTAGTGGAGCAGAGAGAACAGTGAATCCCTCGCGCAGTCGATTACAGAAAGCAGCCGAAGAAGGTTACTTTGCACACAGTTCTGATTTTGTGTTATCAGCAGTGATGTTGAGTAGCTTTGCGACCTTGTACATATACGCAGATACCCTCATGGCAAAATTTAGTGAAATAATGAGATCCGCATTCGATTTCCAGATTCTTCTGGGTACCGAAAATCAAAAAGTTGGCAGCGGTGTGATGTTAGAAGAAATATTCGGATCCTTGCCCATGATCGTTGTTCAGATTGTCGGACCCGTTCTATTGATGATCCTCCTGACTTCTGTGGCATGTTCATGGTTGCAGTCTCCCAGAGGAATCCGAGTTGACGTCTTTCCGTCGAGGTCTGGGACGTGGAATCCTCTTCACCAGTGGAGGAATCTGTTCTCTCTAAAAACGACAGGAAGGCTTTGCTTCCAAGTGGTGAGGCTCTGCATGGTCGTTTGGGTGTTCATGAATGGTTTTCAGAGCCTTGTCGCCGAGGTTGGCGAGAAAGCAGTGTTTGGTTTCGAGCGTAAGTTTGAACTGATTCATGTGGCCACAACCACAATTTTTCAGGTGTGCCTCGTGATCCTTACGTTCGCAGTCCTCGATGGAATCTATCGCAGATTGACCTGGTGGAATTCGATGAAGATGACTCCTCAGGAATCGAAGGACGAATATCGAGAAAAATATGGAGATCCTCGTCTCCGTAATCGCCGCCGGAGATTCCATCACGTACTCAGAGATAGCTTGATTCGAAAAAGTCAGTATTCCCGGACTTCACTAGAGAGAGGTTCACAATGAACCCAGCCCCATTGAATAATTTGAGCGCTCCGAATGACTGGAAGGGCTCCGTTCAAAAAAATCGGGATTTAGTTCTCGTTCTCGCCTTGGGCGGAATATTGCTGGCGATTTTGGTTCCTTTACCGGGGCCGGTGATGGATGTGTTGCTAGGAGTCAACATTGCCATCTCGGTGTTGATATTGCTCACGGTGGTTTACCTTAAAAGTCCTCTGGAGTTTGCGGCCTTCCCTTCGATGTTATTGATTGCCACTCTGTATCGACTGGCATTGAACATTGCGACAACTCGATTGATTCTCAGTAAGGCCGGGCAAGAAGGTGGCTTCGCGGCTGGAAAAGTCGTGAATTTCTTTGGTGAGTTCGTTTCGGCTTCTAATGCCGTTGTTGGATTTATCATTTTTGCGGTATTGGCTGTGATTCAGTTCGTTGTTGTCACCAAAGGAGCTTCTCGAATAGCAGAAGTCGCTGCGAGGTTTACGCTCGATCGTATGCCTGGTTCACAAATGGCTATCGATGCCGACCTCACAGCGGGAAACATCAGTGCCTCAGAGGCGCGATTAGCAAGAGAAGATTTAGCCCATCAAGCGGACTTTTACGGAGCGATGGACGGCGCCAGTAAATTTGTTCGAGGAGATGCCATTGCGGCGGTGTTAATCACATCGATTAATATTTTCGGGGGCATCGCGATCGGAGTTTTCCAGTCTGGGATGTCGATAGGGGAATCCGTATCAGTATTCTCGGTCCTCGCCATTGGCGATGGAATCGCTACGCAACTTCCAGCATTGTTCATCAGCGTGGCGGCAGGACTCATGGTGACTCGAGCTTCATCAAAGGGGCAAATCGGGCACGTCATGGTGGGGCAGGTTTTCGCCAACCCAAGAGCGTTGTTGATCACTGCGATGGTGCTGTTATCTCTAGCCTCCGTTGGTTTGTCTCCCATGGCGCTGGGATCATTATCCTTAGTGTTGGTCTATCTTGCTTACAGTCTTTCCTCGAGCAGGAAAAAATCGTATGAGAATCCTGTGAGTACCGTTCCAGCTGAACAAGTTCACGACCAAGAAGTAGAAGCTTCCAGCGCAGCGATATCCCATGCGGGACAAAACGCATTCCAGCGACCACTCGTCATCGAGTTGGGTCCAGGCCTGAGAGGATTGATCTCTTCCAAAGAAGAATCTTCTCTCTCGGACTCGATTGAAAATTTAAGAAATGAAATCCGAGAGGAACTCGGCATAGATCTTCCTCCTGTGAAGGTTTCAATTGAGCGAAATTTGGGTAGGCAAGAATATCGAATATTGTTGAGAGAAATACCCACCTGCTTAACGGAACTTAAAAGAGGAAAGTATTTCGTCACCGAGACAGATCGCTCTTTGAATACTGTTCCAGGTGATGCTGCTCGTCATCCCGTCAGCAGTAAATCCGGTAAGTGGATAGATGCAGACGAAGCGACGATGCGGAGAAGCTTAGGATATCACTGTGAAAGTGGCCAAGAAATTTTGATCGGACAGCTTCGCCAGATCACAAATGACCATGCTCAAGATCTCCTGACTCGTAATGAGACGAAAATTCTCTTGGAGGAAATCCATCCTGGGGCTCGCCCTCTGGTCGCGGAATTGATTCCAGAGGTGTTCAGCGTCGCCGAGGTTCAGAGGGTTTTTCAGGCCCTTCTTTCCGAGAAAGTCTCACTGAGGGATCTCGAAAAGATTCTGGAAGCTCTCGGAGAGGTGGCTATCGAGTGGCCAGAGGCCTCTCGGCGCCCGGTCGAAGCGGTGGTGGAAAAGGTCAGAAACAGGGTTTCTCGGTCGATTTGTGGGCCTTTGGCTGATTCTGAGGGAGTGATTCGGGTGGTGACACTCGATCCTGAAAGTGAGCAGTGTCTCTTTGAAGCTCGAATCCAGGGAAATCCGGGATCTGTTCCGGAATTGGCCCCCGAACGCTACCGGGCCATCCTGCAATCTGTCAGCCACCAGATGGATCAACTGGAGCGGGGTGGATATCCGGCAGTGGTTCTGTGTCCGCCTGAGCTGAGAATATCAATTAAGAAGTTACTGGAGAAGGAAGTGCCAAAGGCGTCTGTCCTCTCCTACAATGAGATCGCACACGGGTTCTCCGTGGTATCCGGGGGGATGGCGAGGGCTGATTTCTGTTCAACAGAATCGACCCTCTCAGGGGAAAGGGAATCGACCTTTGAATGACATTAAGGATCTTATCGATGCGGAGCACACTCGTGTCGTGGCACCGGACTATGCGACTGCAGTTCGAATCCTCCAAGAGAGATTCGGAAGTGACTGGACAGTCGTTCATTCTCGAAAAGTCAGAAGGTCTGGGCTATTAGGCTGGATCGGTTTTTCCGATGTAGTTGTGATCGTAAGAACGCAAAAATCTAGCCATGACATCCTTCCTCTACCTGTAGTCGTCGAACCTCCGGTCGTCGAACAGACGTCGGTCCAGGTTCCCGTCTTCGCTGGAGAGATGGCTTCAGATGAAGGCGAAGTCGATAACACCCCAGTAGATGCCAACTACGGTAGTGATTTCCCAACAGAGCCGTTGGCTTCTGTCGAATCAGATAATTTTGAAAATAGTACTCCTCACGAATCTCATGCTTCAAGGCATGAGTCAGGAATTGAATTGGAGCAGGATTCAATGGCGGAAGAAAACTCATTCATTTCCGGTTTTGAGGCGCGTGAGATGAATAAAACAACTGGCAATGTGTCCAAGGATTCCATCTTGAAAGACTTGTCTTCAAGACTTGAGGGATCTCGCCAGAGAATTGCTGATGAGTTGAGAGACTTTAACTCGTCTTCTCCTTTTCACAGGCAGCCGGACTCCTGGCAAACAGACAGTGATCTAAAGGTGACGACAGACGTCTTTGATCCCACGTCGATTTCACAGATCAACGATACAGTTAGCAGTTATTCCGAAGAGATAGCTCCGACAAGTACGACTTATGACGATCCTGCATTCTTCGGTAAAGTCACCACTTTCCTTGAGAAATGTGGGATTCCCGAGCATGCCAAGAAGGGGATTCTGTCGGCAGTGATCTCGTCTGAAGTTCCAAGTAACTTAAGTCCTGAGCAGTTGGATGATCTGATTAAATCGCGAGTGGGCGCATGTATCTATGGAAGAATCCCAGCTCCAGGAGCGATCGATCTTGGGAAAACTAAAGGTAAAACTCGCATCATTGCGCTGGTTGGCCCGACTGGAGTTGGAAAAACAACGACGCTTGCCAAGCTTGCTGCACATTTCCACGTCGTCGAGAAAAAGAGAGTCGGCTTGATCACTCTCGATTCGTATCGACTAGGAGCCATCGAGCAACTGCGTAGATTCGCTGACATCATTGGCTTGTCCTTCAAGACAGTCAGTGAGCCAGGGAAGATTACAGAGGAAATCAATTCCTTCGATAACCACGACGTTGTCTTCATCGATACCGCTGGTCGTAGCCAAAAAGACGTGGATCGAATCACCGAAGTTCGGGATTGTCTCGCGAACGTCGAAGACCTTGAGGTCCATCTCTGTTTGTCACTGGGTGCTTCACCAGAAGCACTCATGGCGACGGCCGACGCGTTCCGACTTGTGGGATATGACAAGGTGATCTTTACCAAGAAAGATGAGTCCTACAGAAAAGGATTCCTCTGGGATCTCTTTGGTGTCATGCCGGTTCCTGTTTCCTATGTGACGTGTGGTCAGGAAGTTCCGGAAGACATTGAAGTAGCGTCTCGCGAAAAAATCAGAGACATGATCCTCGGAGTTGAATGAGAGATCAGGCCTGGAAACTGCGATCATTGATCGAGGAGAAAGCCTCCCCTGTTGAAGGTAGGGGGCGAGTTCTCGCTGTAACCAGTGGTAAGGGCGGGGTCGGTAAAACCAACATCTCTGTGGGGCTCGCACTGAGTGCCGCAAGATCTGGAATCAGAACCGCCTTGATCGACGGTGATTTAGGTCTCGCCAATATTGACGTTCTCCTCGATTTGCATCCGGGAAAAAATTTGGGGCATCTTGTCGACGGGGAAGCATCGCTGAGAGAGGTCCTGATCACGGGGCCGGAAGGAATCCAGATTCTTCCCGGAGCCAGTGGCCTCAGCCGTATCGCAGATATGGGACATTCTCGTCAACAGAGATTACTGGACGCTCTTGGAGAGTTGGTCAGTGATCACGATCTCGTGATTATTGATACAGGAGCGGGTATCTCAAGGTCGGTCGTTGATCTCTGTCATGCCGCTGGAGAAGTATTGGTTGTGACGACACCAGAGCCGACAGCCATCGTGGATGCTTATGCGATGTTGAAAGTTTTTTCATGTGAGGTGAGAATCCCGAACTGTTGGCTGACCGTCAATCAAGCGCAGTCCAGGGGAGAAGCTCAGCAGGTGACCAGCCGAATAAAAAGTTTGGCGAAGAAGTTCTTATCGATGGATTTACAAGATGGCGGAGCAGTGTTGTACGACCCAAGGGTCTCTGCTTCAGTCCGTAAGCGTCAACATTTCACCATGGCCTATCCCACCTCTCCTGCTGCGAGAAGCATCAGGGAATTGTCGGATGGCCTTGGAATGAAGCAGCCCCGTCCGGTGGATCGGGGATTCCTGCACAGGTTAAAAGAAGTGTTTGTAGGGGATCTCGGAAGGGGCCGTGAGCGTTCTCCATAATGGAAACAATAGTGTTCTTTGGAGAACTCAAGATTCCGGCCCAATACTTGCCATAGGGAAACGACTGGGCTGACTTCAAAAAAAACTGGATAGCCCGGATCCTAACTAAGAGCAGCTATTACAGGAACAGGAGACTGATTTGACTCAGGTTGAGAACAGCGATACCCGGGAAGATCTTCACGGAATGAAATCCCTTGTCGGCAAAACCCGACTGAGTGATGACCCCGATCTGGAGAAGCAGTGGATCTCATTCAAGGAAACAAGGTCCACTGATATAAAAAATGATTTGTTGGAGAGATATCTCCCCATCGTGAGATATGCCGCAGATCGCCTTCACAGGAAACTGCCGCAGCAGGTCGACGTTGATGATTTGTATGGTGCGGGCGTCTTTGGATTGATGGACGCCATTGAAAACTACGATCTAGAACGCGGCGTGAAATTCGAGACCTACTGCAATACACGGGTGAAAGGATCGATCATCGATTCTCTCCGTGCTCAAGATTGGGTTCCCCGATTGGTCAGAAGTACTGCCAGTCGATTGGATAAAGCCTACAAGGAACTCGAATTGTCTTCTGGTAGAGAGCCTACTGATCTCGAGATGGCCAATTATCTCGGTGTGACGGAGTCGGAGTTTGACCAGCTGCAGAGAGAAGCTTCTGCTGCATCTATCGTCTCTCTTACTGATCACGTCTCAGAAGAAACCGATTCCAGATCACTTCGAAAAATCGATATGTTGAATGATGCGAAGACTCCTGCTCCTGAGGCGAATCTTCAGATGGAAACCATCATGGAAGCGCTCAACGAAAAACTAGATGAGAGAGAGCGTGAGATTTTTACCCGGTACTACTGGGCGGGTGAGACGATGAAAGAAATCGGATCGCGTATGGGACTCTCTGAATCTCGTGTGTGCCAACTGCACAGTAGAACTGTATTGAAACTAAGACAGTTGTTTGGACACCGGGAGATGGATTTTTCCACAGATTGAGTTTTGTTGAGTCCTCGATTATAAAGGTACCCCTGAGCCATTAGACTTTTTTTGGGGAGCATGCCTTGTCGAGTGATACAAAATCTGATGACGATCATTCGCCGCTTCCGATGATTGCATTTTTTTCGAATGTGATGATCGCTCCACTCATCGTCCTGCGACAAATCTCCTGTATGCCTGGATTTTACTTCAGCCTTATCCTGATCAGTTTGTCGGTAGGGCAGTACTTACCCAGAGCGATAGAATTCGCCTCTTTCCCTCATGAACTTCGATATGGGGAAGCGGTGGTTATGGATCAGGCCCGCAGGGTCTCTGAAGATCCAGGCCTGTATCCCGAAATCGGGAAAGAGCCGTGGCTCTTCGACCAATATGCACCCGGGTATCCTATTGTCGTCAACCTTGTCAAAGATATCTTCGAGTCTCCCTATGGAGGGGGGCGCTGGGTATCTGTGATCTCCACTCTACTCGCCGCACTTTGTCTAGCAGGCATCGTTTATCGAGCACGTGATTCTCTCGATCCGGAAGAAGCGGCTGAGGCATTACAAAAAGAGTCAGTCGCTGAAGAGGAGAACCACGTCGTCGGAAGGCAATCTCGTATTGCACCGATCCTTGCCGTTGGAGTCTTTTTCTCACTGCTGGAAATAATGCAGTTTGGAATGATGGCGCGCGTCGATGCCTTTGCATTGATGTTCACATTAGCCGGTGCGTATCTGACTCTTCGCCCGGAATCGAAATTTCGTCTTGTCGGAGCGCTCTGTTTTTTCTGTGCTGTATATACTCGTCAAACCATGCTCGCGATCATGCTACTGACTTATGTAGAATTGTTCATGCGAGAAGGGAAGACGACTCTTAGATGGTCTTTGGGCCTATTAGCAACAGGGCTCATCTTTGCAGGGCTCTTGAACTATGGGACAGATGGTCGATTCTTGACCCATGCTGTGACTTCCAATTTATTCCCGATGAACTGGGATTATGGAGCACAGAAATACTTGGGTTCATTCACTCAAGGCAAGTTGTTTCTTTTCCTGGCGATGTTCACGACTTTGATCGCTCACATTCGTAAGGGAGCATTCGCCAAGCCCATAGGGGCGACTCTTATTGGATCGATGCTTTTGACGATTTATAGACCTGTGCAATCAGTGATTGTTCAGGGGAGGATCAACCCCGACTGGGATATTGATTCATTACTGATAGCGCATGGGGTGCTATTGTTTGCCTCACTTTTCTTGTTGGTCTTCGGCAGTTCCAGGAATGCACGCCTCGATGCAATAAAAGTGATCGTGTTGTTGGCTTTCACAAGTTTGATTGCTAGAGATGGTTCAGATCTGAACTACCTCTTCGAGCCGAGTCTGTTGATGATACTTGTTCCGACTTGCTTTCTAGTGAGGGAAGGTCGTCAGACTTGGTTCTTTAGCGGGCTGATCATCTTGTTATTGATGGGGCAGATTTCAGTTTGTGTTTATCAGAATACAGGGCAGAAAGAGTTTCCTGCTGACAGGATTCAGGAGATCAGTGAGAGAACGAGAGTTCTCAAGAATCTCGAAGCATTCGGCGATCCTATTTTGAGTGAAGAGCCTTGGGTATTGGTCGAGTCGGGTAGGCCTCTTGTGATTGAGCCATACACGGCGAGGCAAATGTATGAAAAAGATCTCTGGCAAGCTGAGGAACTGAGAAAAGCGATCATGGAGCATCGATTCCCTGCTGTTGTTCGCTCCAAGCAAAGAGTCTACGCAGGGATCGATCCGATTACAAAATCACCCTACTTTGGACCTTGGACTTTCAACAATGTTCGCTCGTTCCCTCCGAAGATCCAATCTCTATTAGACAAGCACTACAAGATGGTGAAGGGGTCTGAGTTTATTGAAAAGGTCACAGATTATTACCTCGTGGGGCGCCAAGTTTGGATTCCACGAAAGTTCTAACGTAGAGCTGAGGCAGAGGAACTGAGGCAGAGAAACTGAGGCAGAGGAACTGAGGCAGAGAAACTGAGTTCAGAGAAACTGAGGCAGAGAAACTGAGTTCAGAGAAACTGAG
>Ga0105349_10000273_pt1 | contig 19594 bp, 23 predicted proteins | sample EN1Hudseemescosm_FD_83661 | JGI IMG/M metagenome (GOLD analysis project Ga0105349, IMG submission 83661) | Methane-oxidizing microbial communities from mesocosms in the Hudson Canyon - EN1B Hudson Canyon | ecosystem: Environmental > Aquatic > Marine > Cold seeps | place: Hudson Canyon...
AATGATACGCTGAAATACTCGATTTTGTGCGTTTAGCAAGCCAATCAATTAAAGTAACAAAACCTTCTTCAGAATTAGAGACTACCTTAAACTTTAATTTTCTATGAGTTGAATTGTCAATTAAAGCACAGTCCAATTTACTCTTACTGACAGCTAATCGAAATATATCAGATTGAGAGATACAAGGACGAATCGGGGCGCCGAAGGCATTAATTGCCACGTGATTTTTGCCGCTTGCTTGGGCTGGGATGCCCAAAAGAAGCTTTCGCAAAAATAGTGGCGCGCTTGTGTTGGTGAGCGTGGTATTCGCTTATCTGGTGGTCAACGCCAGCGCCTTGGTATTGCTCGCGCCCTGTATAAACAAGCCGATGTTATCATTTTGGACGAAGCCACCAGCGCATTGGATAACGAAATAGAACAATCAGTCATGCAGGTCATCGAAGGCCTTAGCGAAGACATCACTTTACTGATCATTGCCCATCGTTTAACTACCTTAAAAAACTGCACTCAGATTGTGGAATTGGGAGACAGTGGCATCAAGCGTACTGGTAGTTATCAAGACATTGTGAACACTACCCATTAAATTAACACATGGTAGATTAGGTACTATTGAGAAGGCATTGGGTGTGGAGGCAAAGAAGAATTTATTTTTATTTCAGGATGGGGATGTTTCGGCCATCTATGCCAATGTGAAAGACCTTGTGCGAGATGTCAATTATCGTCCGAATACCCCAGTAAAAGAGGTGTTTCAGGGTATGTTTAATGGAATAAGGAATATTATTTTGAGGAGGATAAACTATGAATAACGCAATCGAAGAACGCAAAATACGTATTGCAATCATTGGTTGTGGGCGTATATCGAAGAATCATTTTGGTTCTATCGAGAAATATGCCGATGAACTGGAACTGGTGGCAGTATGCGATGCCGATGCCGAGGTATTGAAAGTCCATGAAAACCAATATGGTGTTCGTGGCTACCAGAGCATTGAAGAGCTGCTTCTGAATGAAGAGCTTGACCTGGTGGCGATATGCACACCGAGCGGTCTCCATTCTGAGCAAGTGATTCTAGCTGCACAGCATGGCGTACACGTTGTGGCTGAAAAGCCTATGGCAACACGCTGGAGTGATGGTATGCGTATGGTTAAGGCATGTGATGCAGCCAGAGTTCGGCTGTTTGTAGTGAAACAGAACCGTAGTAATTCAACACTGCAATTGTTAAAGCGGGCTGTCTCCGAAGGTCGGTTTGGTAGAATTTATATGGTGCATCTGAATGTTTTTTGGACTCGTCCTCAAGAGTATTACGATTCCGCCAAATGGCGGGGAACATGGGAACTTGATGGAGGTGCTTTCATGAATCAGGCTAGCCATTATGTAGATCTTCTTGATTGGCTAATTGGTCCGATTGACCGTGTCCAGGCGATGACTGCAACCTCGGCCAGAGATATCGAAGTAGAAGATACTGGCGTGTTGAATGTGCGCTGGCGGAATGGTGCGCTGGGTTCAATGGCTGTCACCATGCTGACCTATCCCAAGAATATGGAGGGTTCGATTACAATTCTAGGCGAGAAGGGAACTGTGCGTATTGGTGGCATGGCAGTGAATGACATCCAGTACTGGGAATTCTCAGATGAGAAGGATTACGACACTGAAATTAATAATGCTAACTATGAAACTACCTCTGTGTATGGTTTTGGACACCCTCTTTATTATCGCAATGTGATCGAAGTAATGAGGGGGCGAGCAGAGCCAGATACTGATGGCAGGGAAGGTCTAAAGTCTCTTGAAGTTCTCATTGCAGTATATCTCTCTGCCCGCGATGGCAAGACCATTGCATTACCTTTGGAATACTGATTAATGTGTATACATGAGACAGCTATCGTCGATGATGGCGCAATCATTGGTGATGGGACGTGGGTATGGCACTGGGTACATGTTTGCGGGGGTGCTAAAATAGGCTCGGATTGTTCTCTCGGACAGAATGTATTTGTCGGTGATAGGGTTGTGATCGGGGATAATGTTAAGATTCAGAATAATGTTTCCGTCTATGATAATGTGACGCTGGAGGATGATGTTTTCTGTGGCCCATCGATGGTGTTTACAAATGTCTATAACCCTCGGTCAGCTGTTTCAAGAAAAGATGAATACAGAAATACGCTGGTGAAGCAGGGAGTAACTCTTGGAGCGAATTGCACGATTGTTTGTGGGACGACGATTGGTCGTTTTGCTTTTATCGGGGCTGGTGCTGTTGTGAACAGGGACGTGCCGGACTATGCACTGATGGTGGGAGTTCCTTCTCGCCAGATTGGCTGGATGAGTGAATTCGGCGAGCAGCTTGACCTCCCTTTAACAGGTGATGGTGATGTGACATGTCTTCACACCGGGGCCGTGTACAGATTGTTAGATGGAGTGTTGTTCAAGGCATCCTAATAAGGGTTGGTCTTGCTGGAGGAGACATTAACGGTATCTGTTCAGTTTGGCAATTTGCTTTGGTTAGACATCGGGTAATTCTATTATTGAACGCGGAAAGTTTTTGGCTTGGGTTGTAGCGCAGGCATTAGATGTTGGTGTGCTTTTTGTTGCGAATAGTGAGGTGACTTTTCTTAAAGGGGATGGGTCTGACTATTATTGGCTACACCGAACAGTTCGAATGGATCATCAACATTACAGGATTGCGATCATCTTCATTGAACCGAAAAAGTGGTTTTACCAGTGTTTATGCGTTCGACATGGTTCGTGGTAGTCATATAGTACCGAATCGACAGCTTGTTTGTGGATGCCTGCTTGAGGCTCTGGGTGAACGAAGCGTTTTTTTGTGTTGCCCTATAGTGGAAAGACGCTAGTTGGCATGACAGAAGACCGTCAGATGTTAGGAATCCAATTAGATGCAGTAATGCGAAAAGGCTTTATTTACTTGTTGCTGACAACCACTATTTTGACACTTGGGCTGACGAAGAAGGTATCGTCGAATATTTTGCAGGAATTACGCCGCTGATAAAGTCGGCAAACGGTCCGGGACGGGCAATAAAGAAATATGCGATTGAGAAGAAAGGAAATATAATCACTGTGTTCGGTGGGAAATGGACTACAGCAGCAAGGGCATTAGCCAAAAAAATTGTGAAGGAAGTAGATGACGGATTTCATTGATCTTAAGTCTCAACAACTGCGGATTAAAAATCAGATTGATAGCAATATAGCCCGGGTGCTTGATCATGGGACCAGAAGTTACAGCTCTCGAAGAGAGGCTTGCTAACTATACAGGGAGCAAATATGCCGTTGGCGTGGCAAGTGGCACTGATGCACTGCTAATTGCCATGATGGCTCTTGGTGTTGGGGCAGGTGATGAGGTGATTACGACGCCTTTTAGCTTTATTGCTACGGCTGAGTTCATTGCTCTGCTGGGGGTAAAACCAGTATTTGTAGATATTGATCCGAAACATACAACCTTGATCTAATTCGCCTAGAAGCAGCGATAACTGAAAAGAGCAAGGCAATAATGCCAGTGTCTCTATATGGCCAATGTGCTGATTACGATGAAATAAACGGAATTGCAGAAAGACATGGATTACCGGTGATCGAAGACGGTTGCCAGAGTTTTGGCGCTATTTATAGAGGAAAAAATCTTGCAACCTTACAGCCACTGGCTACACCAGTTTCTTCCCATCCAAGCCTTTGGGCTGCTATGGTGATGCAGGTTCCTGTTTTGCTAATGATGATGAGTTAGCTAAGGATATGCGTGAGATTCGAGTGCACGGTCAGGATAAGCGCTATCATCATTCTCGCATCGGTGTTAACGACCGTATTGATACCCTGCAGGCAGCGATTCTTCTCGCCAAGATGGATGTCTTTGCTGATGAAGTAGTGGAGAGAGAATAGGGGCGCGTTATTCCGAATTACTCGGTGATACTGTAATTACTCCATATATTGAGATGGCAAACACATCAGTTTATGCCCAGTATGCCATTCAGGTTGATAATCGTGATAAAATTCAGGCTAAGCTTAAAGAAACTGGTGTTTCAACAGCTGTGTATTACCCCGTTGCGCTGAACAGGTAGCCAGCACTGGCCTATCCTGACTGTTTTAAGCATAGCGAGTATGCTGCAGGACGAGTCATGAGCCTGCCGATGCACACTTATTTGTCAAGGAGAGATCAGAATCATGTTGTTGAGGAAGTAAGAATGGCTTTGTCTATGTGTAATGAAAGTGTGATGATAAAAATGATTATCTACTTTCTTTATTTATCAGTACAAACAGCGGTGAATGGTATCTTGTTCTTTCCTGCTTTTGTGGAAAGAGTTGAAAATTGATTGGGATTATAAAATTGTGAAAGTTCCAATAACATGCCCTTCCATTCAGCAGGATGATATTCATCGTGTGGTACAAGTTCTCGAATCTGGGCAACTTGTACAGGGAGATTCTGTTCAAACGCTTGAGACTCTTATCGCGGATTATGTAGGAGTTGAACATGCCGTTGCCGTATCAAGTGGTACTGCAACATTGCATCTGGCACTATTGGCGTTGGGTGTTGGTCATGGCGATGAAGTTATTATTCCTGCTTTTTCATATGTGGCTACAGCAAATGTTGTCGAGTTGGTTGGCGCAAAACCGGTATTTATCGATATTTGTTTGGATTCGTTTAATTTTGATCCAAAGCTCTTGGAAGACGCTATTACCAAACGGACGAGAGCTATTATGCCGGTTCACGAGTTTGGATTTCCCGCTGATATGGGGCGTGTTCTTGCTTTGGCGAAAAAGTATGATATTCCGGTAATTGAGGATGCAGCATGCGCTTTGGGTTCAGAGTGGCGTGGCCGGAAAGTCGGTTCCATAGGTAATGTTGGTTCATTTTCTTTGCATCCACGGAAGGCGGTTACTTCTGGGGAAGGCGGAATCTTAACGACCAATGATTCTGAACTGGCAAGTTTCTTTAGAGTAATGCGTAATCATGGTCTCAGCATAATAGATCAGAAAATGGAATGTGTCGCGGCTGGATTTAATTACCGGATGACTGATATTCAAGCCTCATTAGTTGTGGGGCAGATTGAAAGAATAAGTGAGATTCAAGAAAAACGAGAGAGAATTGTAGCTCGTTATGATGCAGAACTCGTGGATCGTTGGTTTATAAAGCCTACAATGCCGAAGGAAGGGAAAACTTCATGGCAGTCTTATCATATCCTCCTTAAAGATAGCGTTGATCGCCATCGGTTTTTCGAATATTTAAAGCAGCAGCAGATTGGCGCGAATTATGGAGCGCAATGTATTCCCTCCCAACGTTATTACCAAAACAAATATCAATACCAGGCCTCACAATTTTCTAATGCAACCCGTGCTTTTACGAAGGGGGTTGTGCTACCACTGTTTAATAGTATGACTGATGCACAGATCATCCATGTAATATCCGCAGTAAATTCTTTTTTCAGGAGTGAAAATGATAAGCAATAAAAAAATCTTTATAACGGGAGGTGCCGGGTTTATTGCCAACAGGATGATTAGTTGTTTAGTTGAGCACAACGAGATTATCGTATATGACAATTTCCATCGCGATACACTCACTGGCAGCAGTTTTCATGGTCATCCCAGTATTAGTGTTGTTCGCGGCGATGTATTGGATTTACCAGAAATGACAAAAGCGATGCGGGGTGCGAACATAGTGATTCATGCGGCGGGGATTGCTGGAATTGATACGGTGATCAAAAACCCAGTTCATACAATGAAGGTAAATATGCTTGGTACGGCAAACATGCTGGAAGCGGCTCTTGTGAATAAGGTGCAAGATCGAATCATTGATTTTTCAACATCAGAAGTGTTTGGTTCTATGGCCGTTCACTCGGCGGAAGATGATTCAACGGTTGCCGGCTCGGCTGGAGAAGCCCGTTGGACATATGCGGTATCAAAGTTGGCGGGAGAACATCTCGCGCATGCTTACTATCGTGAGCACCAATTACCGATAGTGACGGTAAGACCATTTAACGTTTATGGACCAGGGCAGACTGGTGAGGGAGCTCTCCAAATTTTTATCAAGCGAGCCTTGAAAAATGAAACGATCAAGATCGATGGCGACGGTAGTCAAATCCGTGCTTGGTGTTATGTCGATGATTTTGTCGAGTGCATTATGCAATGTCTTGAGAATCCTGCTGCGATCGGTGAGAGCTTTAATATTGGCAATGCACGAACGTCGATTACTATTCTTGGTCTTGCTAATGTCATTTGCCGTGTTCTTAAATCAGACTCAAAGATCGAACATGAAGCTCCACTATCTGCAGATGTTGCGATACGTATTCCCAGTGTTGCGAAAACCAAAAAGCTACTTGGATTTAAAAGTCAGATTGATTTAGAAGAAGGAATTAAACGCACCGCGGAATGGCTTTTCAAAGCTTAAATTGATGATCTAAGAATAATGGTATGAATCGTAAAGATTACCTTCGCAATCAAAAAGATCTTGCACTTTATCAACAGATAACTTCGCTGCATGAAAAGTTGGATGATGCTTTCTCACGCGAGTATCAACGGTCACTTCCATTGAATGAAGTGTTAATTGATCGATGGGAGCGTGCAAAGAAGTTAGGTTTTGGTAATGAATCGTCTATTTATGATAGTTCGTTAGTGTTCGGAAAACCACAGGTAGGTTCAAATTGTTGGATCGGACCATTTACTATTATTGATGGAAGCGGAGGTCTTTACATTGGTAACTTTAGTACAATTTCGGCTGGAGTTCATATCTACACGCATGACAATGTCAAGCAAACGCTTACTTCGGGAAAATCTCCTATTGAATGCCAGAATGTGATTATCGGAAATAATGTCTATGTGGCACCGAATGCGGTTGTAACAAAAGGGGTTTCTATCGGGAATTATTGCGTAATTGGGGCGTTCTCTTTGGTAAACAGGGATGTTCCAGATAATTCGATTGTGTTTGGTCAACCTGCACATGTTGTTGGAAAAGTTCTTGTGGATGAAAATGGAGTTACATATCAATATGATGTGGATAAATAATTGAAAGGAATAGAAAAGAAGATTTGTTTGAGATGTATTTACGACTCGAAAACGCCAGGGATTTCTTTCGATTCATCTGGAGTTTGTAATTATTGTCGGCAAGTGGATGCGTTGGCGGAAATGTTTGGAACAGGTGAAGAGCAAGGTGAGAATGCTCTGAAAGAGATTCTTGGGCAGATCAAAAAGGATGGCAAAGGAAAAAAGTATGACTGTGTAATAGGTGTCAGTGGCGGTACAGACTCATCGTATTTGCTTTTTAAAGCAATTGAATGGGAGCTTAGGCCACTTGCTGTACACTATGACAATACTTGGAATACTGCATTAGCAACTGAAAATATCCGCAAAGTAACTGCGTGCCTTAACATTGATCTTTATACCTATGTTATCGATAATAAAGAGGCAGATGATATTTTTAGAGCGTTTCTTTTAGCAGGTGTACCGGAGTTTGATGCGTCTACCGATATTGGGTTTGCGCAGGTCTTGCGCAGTTCAGCGGCTAAATTTCAAATAAAATATATTTTAGAAGGACATTCCTTCAAAGCTGAAGGAGTCTCCCCTCAGGGAAAGAACTATTTTGACGGTAAATATATTGAAAGTGTACATAAGCATTTTGGAAGAAATAAATTAAAGACATACCCAAACATGACTTTTTTTCAGTTTATGAAATGGGCACTTGTATATCAGCAAAAATTTATTCGTCCACTTTGGTATATTGATTATTCAAAAAATGAAGCTCGCAAAATGCTTGAGAAAGAATGTGGCTGGTCTTACTATGGTGGTCATCACTTAGAAAATAGATCCGCAGCTTTTCTTCACACTATCTACAATCCCCAAAAATTTGGAATAGATAACCGCAACTGGAGTTTATCAGCAGAAGCTCGTACCGGAATTATTAGCAGAGACGAAGCATTACGTCTCTATAGTACTCCTTTTGAGCCTAACGTTGAATTACTCAACTATGTATTAAAGCGATTGGGCATATCAAGTAGTACGTATGAAGGTGTTATAAGTGGCCCATCAAGGTCATGGCGTGATTTTGCAACATATAAAAAACGTTTTGAACGACTTCGCCCTATGTTTGCTATTTTGGCAAAGGCGAATTTAGTACCGGTGAGTTTTTATCTTAAATATTGTTTTCCAATGAAGGACGACCAGTGATTACTATTGTTGATTATGGTATGGGAAATCTTGGTTCGGTGCTGAACATGTTCAAGCGAATTGATGTACCGGCAATTGTTAGTGAGGATTTAGATGAAATTGCTCAGGCAACAAAGCTATTGCTTCCTGGAGTGGGAGCGTTTGATGCAGCCATGATGCGTATTAACAACACTGAATTACGGAAAACTCTTGATCGTAAGGCTTTAGAAGAACGCATCCCCGTTCTTGGTATTTGCCTTGGAATGCATATTCTTACGCGATCAAGCGAAGAGGGAAAATTTCCAGGGTTGGGCTGGGTTAATGCCCAGGTAACAAAATTTCCAAGAAAGACGGATTTTAAAGTTCCCCATATGGGTTGGAATATTGTAGAACCAACATGTGAAAGTCCTCTCATAAAGGGTTTGCCAGAGGAATCGAGATTTTATTTTGTACATTCCTATTGTGTCCACGTTGATAATGAGCAAGACTCGATACTCAAAACAACTTATGGAGTGACCTTTGATGCTGCTATTCAGCATGGAAATATATTTGGTGTTCAATTCCATCCCGAGAAAAGTCATAAATTTGGTATGCAACTGCTCAGAAATTTTGCGAATATTTGATGCTACGTACAAGAATTATTCCGACACTCCTGCTGCGAAATGAGAGCCTGGTCAAAACGGTAAACTTTAATAATTTCACCTATGTGGGAGATCCTTGCAATACGGTACGTATCTTTAACGAGCTTGAGGTAGATGAATTACTCTTTCTCGATATCACTGCCACATGTGAAAAACGCCCCCCTAACTTTAAGTTATTGGCTGATATTGTTAATGAGTGTTTTATGCCGTTGGGATATGGAGGTGGAGTACGCAGTCTCGACGATGCAAAGGCCATTTTTAAAACTGGCTTTGAAAAAGTTGCAGTAAATTCTTATGCAATGGAAAATCCTGACTTTATCACGCAACTTGCAGACCACTACGGCAGTCAGGCAGTAATTGCCTCAATCGACGTTAAAAAAAGCTGGTTGGGTTCTTATCACGTAGTAACAAATGCAGGTAAGAGGAAAACAAAACATACTCCAATTGAGTGGGCGCAAAATCTCGAAGCCAATGGCGCTGGAGAAATCCTACTTACTTCTGTAGATCGTGAAGGAAGCTGGAGAGGGTTTGATCTCGAACTCGTCAAGTCGATAACCGATGCGGTCAATATCCCTGTCATTGCCCATGGCGGTGGCGGAACAATTGAACACATCGGTAAAGTCGTTAATGAAGCTGATGCCTCTGCTGTCGCATTGGGCAGTATGGTAGTGTTTCAGAAAAAGGGAATGGGTGTTTTGGTGAATTTTCCAGATGAAGAAAAGTTGAGGGCTGTAATTCAATGAAAACAGATTTCCACTTTACGTTTTCAAATTTGGAGCGCCAATTAGCATTAGCTTTAGAATGTAATTATAAGTTCCTCAGTTGCAAAGAGTACGTTGAAAAAAAAGCATCTGGTCTTATGCCAGAAAGAGTGATTGTAAACCGCGTCGATATCGATTTCTCATGTAAAAAAGCAAAAAAACTTGTTGATATCTTTAATCGATTAGGCATAAAAGCTACTTTTTTTGTTCGCTTACATGCCCCAGAATATAATCCTTTCGATTTTGAAAACTACTTGTCTTTAAAATATATTCGGGATACTGGACACGAGATTGCTTATCACTCAGAAATCGTTGATCAGGCTGCCATATGGGACGAAGATACTTCTGATTGTTTGAAACGTGACATTGAAGTCTTAAATACTATGCTAAAAATCAAGATTGTTGGTGTTGCGAGTCATGGTGGTATGACCGGCCTGAATAATCTTGATTTCTGGAAGAATAAGAAACCATCGGATTTTGGACTCTTATATGAAGGCTATGACACTCAGCCAGAGTTTAACTTATTTAATGAATCGTTCTATATTAGTGATTCCGAGTGGACTCGCTGGAAATGTTACAAAAATGGGGAGTTGATTGCAAGAGATCATCGCACATTTGGTGAACACCTGTACGATAAACATCATTTAATATATCTTTTGATTCATGCAGATACTTACTTTGAAAGGCACTTTTATGAATAGCAAATCGTCAAGTATTGTTAGTACCCTCGTCCCACACATTGGCAGTAATGATATGGCTTTTTTTCTTCAAATAAAAAGTTCAGGCATTAAAAATGCTAAGCCATTTATCCAGCTTTTTAATGGAAATGTATTTTTTGGTAAGAGGTCTCAGTTTAATGAATTATATGGAAGAGTTTTTAAAAAATTTGGGCATCTCTTTAATGATATAGGTATAAAAACCGAGTGTTTTGGAGCCGCATATGATGCTTTGAGTTTTTATCATTATGAGAATTGCCACCCTTTGATTCAGAGGTCAAGTTATGTAAAAGCAGGCGATACGGTGTTAGATATCGGATGCAGATTAGGGCACCTCGCAGTCAAGCTGTCTCCACTTGTGGGATCTTCAGGAAATATTCTATGTGTGGATGCTACTTCTTGGGCGCGTCAGCATATTGATTTAGTTATAAAATATAATAATCTGTCTAACGTTTCTTTTTTTGAAGCAGCTGTCGGAAGTACCGATGGCGAAGTAAGAAAGTTTTATAGTGGCTCAGATAATGAAACATATTCCAGTCTCTTTGCTGAAACAAATGATGCCCAAGGAAACAAATGCGTTACGAAAGATATGAATACGGTTTGCACTGAAGTCAAAACCGTTTCAATTGACGGAATTGTGCGCAAGTTTAATATCAAACAACTTGGATTAATTTCATTGCAAATCAACGGTGCAGAGGTCGATGCCATCAAGGGGAGTCTTGAGACTTTGAGAACGTTAAAACCCGTCGTGTATGCAACAGTTTTTCAACAATCAGATTCTTGTAGTGACCCTAAAGGAAAATTTGCTGAAACAATGCAGGCAGTTGATTACATTCTATATTTTGAAGGTGAAGAAGAAGTTGTGTATAAACCAAGAATACATGCTGAGGGCGTGTGATGATGTCTGACGACTTTTTGAATAGGCTTAATAACGAATTGGGTCGTCTGGAAAAAGAACTTGAAGATGAAACCGAAGAAAAATATTTGAATATCTTCGTGCTTGGATTACCGCGTTCCGGAACGACGCTTTTGTCACAAGTCATCTTTAATAACCTTGATGTGAAATGTACCAATAACTTGATGGCAAGGTTTTGGAAGGCACCTCTTGTCGGAGCGTATCTTTCAAAATTAGTTGTTGGGAATGAGAAATCAACGACCTATCAATCCACTTTAGGTACAACGGGATCAGTTTCTGAACCTCACGAGTTTTCCTGGTTCTGGCATGATCTTCTCGCTGTTGACGATATTACTAGAAACGATCCAAATGAGGCTGCCGCAAAAATAAACTGGCATCGTGTGCGCTCTATACTCATTAACCTCAATGCAATATTTGAAAGTGCCATGGTATATAAACCACTTGAACTTGTTGGTTGCCATCTGGAACAGTTTAATCAATTATTCAAGAAGGCACTTTTCATCCACATTGACCGGGAACCTCTGGATGTGGCTTATTCCTTGGCGCAGGCACGATTATCTCGTGGTGATCTGAATACATGGTGGAGTTCTTACCCCCCCGAGGAAGAATATAATTTTCTAAAAGACAAGCCATACAACATCCAGATCGCAGGCCAAGTGATAGCTATGCGCAAGATGTATGATGAAAATTTACCATGTTTACCAGCAGAAAAGTTGCTAATGACTTCCTATGCCGAGTTGTGCGCCCACCCTGCGGTAGTGCTGGAACGGATTCAGGCAATGGCAAGAAGACTCGGATGTAATGTGGATATAATGCAACAGCCTGAACCTCTTACAATGAGGGAATCGTCGCTAGATGGGGCTTTGTTTAGGGATTTAAAGGACGGATTTAAAATTATGGGAGAAAAGATTTGAATAAAAAGATAGTGGCGATCCATCAGCCCGATTTTATGCCCTGGGTAGGGTTCTTTCTCAAGGTATATCGTTCCGATGTGTTTGTGGTGTTAGATCATGTGACGAATCGGCCTGGAGGACGTTCTTGGTTCAGGAGAGTTAGCATGTCGGAAGGTGGTAGTAAAACTGCATGGGTATCCATTCCTCTTGTGCATCCAAAAGGCGTACAGTTTGTTCCAATTAATGAGATGGAAATCAATGTGGGTGAAGGACGTTTAATGAAGAAATACACGAGAATGGTGCAGCAAAGTTATTCCAAATGTCCTTATTTTACAACTTATTATCCATTGTTTGAAGAGTATTTTACTTTTGCTACAGGCACCGCAGGTTTGGCTGAACGCAATATGCGTTTTATTCGGGCTGTATTCGACCTTATTAGCATCCAGCCGGAGATATACTTCAGTTCTGCAATGAACTGTGAAAAGAAAGCAGCGGAGTTGATGGTGGAAATTGTTCAGAAAACATCCGGCACTTGTTACTTATCCGGGGATGGCGGTTCAGACTACCAAGATGTTGCCCTCTTCGAAGAAAATGGGATTGAACTTATTTACAATAGTTTTAAACCGGTGGAATATCCACAAATCAATGAAAAATCTTTTCTTCCCGGATTGTCGATACTCGATGTACTAATGAATATTGGTTCAGATGGGGTAACAACGATGCTTGAGAATTATGGGAAAATGAAGTGAAAATAGAAGTTTTTTTTACATGAGTAATAAATGTTTTATCCATCGACAGGCAATAAGTCAGAGTTTATTACAAATCACTCCATCAGCAGGGGAAGTCTTGGTATAGCATGGTAGTTACTGAGTATATAATGGTTTTCATTCTTGCTTTCTTCTTTGCGTTGATATATAGAGCCATTTTGGTTTACATCAATCGTGCTTGGTTCAGACAGGGTTTTTTTTCTGATTCTTCTGTGCATTTCACTATTATTTCGCAGCTTAAGAAGAATCCAAAGTCTCAGAAAATTGATCAGTATGTCATTCCAAATCCAATGGCATATCCTCTCGGATTCCATCGATTAGCATCCCTTCTCCCCCTGTCGTTGATTCAACGGTATTCTTATTTACCGAATCTTTTAATCTTTTCTTTCTTCTCCGGTTTATACATTACTTATATTCATTACGTTGAGCTTGAATTAATGCAACGTGACGATATGGCAATTTTCGCAATATGTTTGATCGTTTACTTTGTATCTGTCTCAAACCTTATCTTTGCCGGATCAGCAATTTCTTATATCAAACTCTCAGAAAGGCTTCTCGGTAGAATGAGTTGTTCTTTTTATTTTCTTACACTGTCCACTTTCCTTATTTGGGGAGATGACCTTTCCCTTTATTGCTCTATAGTCTTTGGAGCGTTCGCTATCCTTTCGTCGACTTTTGCTACCCAGCTAATATTGTTTACCGTATTGCCATTGGCTCTGGTCTTTCTTAACCCTGTTGTTCTTCTGATTTTTCTTGGCAGCATTGTCCTCTCGCTCTTGCTTTCACGTTTTTATTCATACAAGTGCATCAGGCATATGATGCGCTACTGGAGGATTTATAAACGTTTTGTAAAAAAGAACATTATGGTGCTGGATTCACTGAGTAGGTTTATTAAATTAGACATTTTCTTTTCGGCTCTAAAAACGGGAGGTTTTAAAGGGGGCATCAATTATCTAATAACAAGAGAGCCTAGCAGAACTTTGATCTTTTACCCTGAAATCTTTTTATTAGCGTTCCTGTTGTTGGTTACTGGTGCAACCGTTGACAGCAACATGATTTTACCGCTCGTACCAATCTTGATTGTCTATTTACTTACTACTACTGAAAAGTTTAACCATCTTGGTGAATCATATCGATATATTGAGTACGGACTCTATTTCTATTTACCCTTAGTTATCGCGGTGGTTGGAGTTGATTTTATCGGAATAACAACCTTCTGGGGGCTTTTGACAGCGTATTGTCTTGTGGTCGTTTTCCTGATGCTATCAAGCTTATACCGTGACGATGATTACCCAGAGGATGATAAACTTGCGACTTTTTTGAGTGGAATTAATCTTTCTCCTGAAGATGTCGTATATCCCATCTCAATGAGGCTTGGTACTGATATCTGTGCCAGAGTTAAATGTAAATCGTTCTGGTGGCAGCCCGGAGGTATTACTGATTCTGTTCAATATGAGAAATACATAGAAGAGTACCCCTTCCTTAAAAAAGATTGGCAGCCGCTCTTTGATGAATTCGGCGTTACTCATGTCATCGTGAATAAAAAGCTATTACAGTCAATTGATTGGAGTTATGATTTTTCAGCTCTCGCTAAGGTTCGTGAAGGTGTGTCTTTTATTGCATATAAAGTACGTCCTGAATAATGAGCTTTACTCAGCAGTTAAAGAAACTGGCAAAAGAATCCGTTATTTACGGTGTTGGAGGTGCGTTAAGTCGGTTTGTCAGTGTGATAACGGCCCCGATTCTTACTCATACTTTTGCACCTTCTGAATATGGTGTTATTGGTCTTCTTCAGACTGCTGTAATGTTGTTTATTATGGTTGCTGGAATGAACCTGAATTCGGGAACATTTTTTTATTTTTACAAATATAACGCTCAAAAGAACAAGCAGGTTGTTTTATCAACCGCATTCCTTTTTTATCTGCTCATAGCATTCCTTTTTAGTCTCTTTTTATGGTTTTATGCCCCATATGTTGAGGCTCTTCTTCGTATGAGTGCTGGCGATGGTCATGTGACTACTGATTATGACTATGCAAAATATCTTCAGATATTGTCAATAGGTATGTTTTTTTCACTTTTGGATACAAACTTTCGTTCTCTTTTGAGAATGACTAATCAGCCATATAAATTTATAGCTTTAAGCGTTTTACAGGTCGTTACAAACCTTCTAGCCATTATTATTCTCGTGCTTTTATTAAAGCAGGGAATTGAAGGTGCTATGTGGTCATTCACTATTTCAAGCATGGTTACAGCATTCGTAGGTTATCTGATGGTCTTCAGGAATTATAGGGCGCTCTTTTCCTGTTCCGTTATGCTCATGATTCTTGCGTACGCATTGCCAGCGTTTCCTGCGGTAGTTTTGAATTGGGGGTTGATGCAAACAAATCGGTTTTTTATTAATTACTACTCGACATTGGAACAGCAGGGGTTTTATTCGATTGCTTTTCAAATAGCGATGGTTGCTATGATGGTTACAACAGCATTTCGAACCGCTTATGATCCATTCGCATTCTCAATTATGAAGAGGGACGATGCTCCTCAAACATATGCACGAATGTATACTGTTTTTGTCGTCGGATTCGCTGTTTTTGCCTCTTGTTTTTGTCTTTATGGTAATTTGTTTATATGGTTGTTTGCGCCAGAGAATTATTATGAAGCATATTTTTTGATCTTTATATTGGTCTTTTCTTTTTTGTTTCAGGGGGCTAATAACATCTTAGGTACAGGGCTATGGATTACAAAAAATATGAAATATACCTCATATTGTCAAATCATCGCATTCACTGTAAATGTTGCTCTAAATTTTCTTTTAATCCCTAAGTTTATGGCATTAGGAGCAGCCATTGCTTTTTTTGGTGGAACACTAGTTCAAAGCCTATCATATTATTTTTTTGCTCAGAGGTTCTACTTTATCCCATATCGATACTGGCAATTGTTATTTTTTGTTTTTGTTTTATTTGGAATTGTGTTCACTTTCACACTCTTAACTACAGGATTTTCCCTATGGATGTCTTGTTTGATTGCTACTTTTTTGCTTCCAATATTGGTTGCGCTTGGTTGGCAAATGGGGTTGACACAAGAGGAAAGAAATTGGGCGGGAAGATATGTAAAAAAGGCACTATTAAGATTGTGTTGAACAACATTTAATACCAAGGGAAAGCAGTGCCTGCTAGTCTCGAGCCTTAGGGACTTTCGGGAGTGTTACTGAAGTCGAACTTATGATGTAGAGAATATTAAAGTGCACCAAGTGGAAATGTAACCGATGAGATATGAAGGTGAAGGTGCATATCAAGAACCAGAAGGCACAGGCTTTAACTGGTGGCCGTTCAATAAAGAATTAAAACTTAGGACGTAAATTATGGATACTGATTTTTTCAAGAACAAAAAAGTTATAGTGACAGGTGGAGCTGGTTTTATTGGTTCTCACATCTGTGAAGGGCTTTTACCTTTAGGGGCTGAAGTTTATTGTTTGGATGATTTTTCTGCAGGCAAGAAGAACAACGTAGCTTTTATGGAGGGTCACCCAAGATTTCATGTGATAGCTAAAGATGTTTGTGATAATGATGTTGAAATGGATGAGTTGTTTACTGGCTGTGACATTGTTTTTCATAATGCCGCATCAAAAAAGAACATATGCTTAGTAAACCCACACAGAGACCTTGAAGTTAATGCAGGTGGAACCTTGAATCTGCTCAAGTATGCAATGAAACATAAGGTGAAAAAGTTCGTACATGCCTCTACAGGTTCAGTGTATGGGGAGCCATATAAGTTCCCTACTGATGAAACTCATCCGTATGAGCCTGTATCTTATTATGGTGTTTCAAAATTGGCTGGTGAACGTTATGTTGATGTGTTCCATAAGTTGTATGGCTTAAATACTACAATCCTTAGGTATTTTCACGTTTATGGACCGAGACAGGAGTCCAACGAATTTGGCGGCGTAGTCTCAATTTTCTTCAGGAGAATATCGGAAGGGAAAAATCCGGTTGTGTCTGGTGACGGGAACCAGATACGTTCTTTTACCTGGGTAAAAGATTTGGTCAATGCCAACTTGCTGGCTGCGATGTCTGATAAAGCCAGTGGTGAAGCTTATAATGCGGCATCGGGTATTAAAGTGAGTATTAATGAACTTGCTTTGAAAATGTTGGAGTATCTTGACGATAGTAAAAGCCTTAAAGTTATATATGGAGACCCCCTCATAGGTGACATAATGAATTTTGATATAAGTAATAATAAAATTCGGAAAGATTTGAATATTACTTTTAATCAGGACTTCTGGGCTACTTTGAAATTGGCTGTTTCTGATACAGAATCTTTTTTAGGTAAAATTGACTAGTTATGTTTGCTGTATCATTATTAAGATGATGCATGGTTCATGAATCATAACTCAACATATATTAGAAATTTTATCCCAATTCTAGGAATTATAAATGTCTAAATCAGGGGATGTGAAAGAAACCCTTTCGGGAGCAGAGGTTCATGATGGTTGGGAAAAAGGATATAGGAACGCTGAAAATGAAAAGTTTTTTACATTAGCCTTTGAATATATAGCAACGGTGTTTGGGAAACCTAAAGAAGGTTCATTGCTACTGGATGCTGGCTGTGGCTCATGCAGTCATTCAGTTCGATTAGCTAAATATGGATTTAATGTTACAGCAATTGACTATTCAGAGTACATCATTGATGTGGCAAGTCAAAGAGTTAATGAGAGAGGGCTTGGTGATAGGATTAAGGTACAACGTGAAGACCTTCTAGGTTTATCCTTCAATGACGAGACATTTGATTATATTTTATGCTGGGGGGTTCTAATGCACATTCCTGATGTTGAGAATGCTGTTTCAGAATTATCCCGTGTACTTAAAAAGGGCGGAAAATTAGTTATTAGTGAAGTCAACATGTTTGCCTTGGAAATTGTAGCTACAGAATTTTTGAGGCCGTTTTTAAACAAAGGCCATATTAGAAGTTTTAAAGTAAAAGAAGGCATTGAAGTTTGGGCAAAAACTGAGTCTGGAGATCTTCTATCCAGAAGGATGAATATTCAATGGCTTATTAATCGATTGAAAGAGGATGGAATTATTGTCGTAGAACGGAAGTCTGGGCAGTTTGCAGAGTCCTACACGAGAGTCTCTAATAGTTTCATCAAGCGTTCTATTCATAGATTCAATAATTTCTGGTTCAAGCACTTGGGTTTTCCTGCTCTAGCGTGTGGAAATATTCTTGTATTTGAAAAGAGCAAAGATGAGCAGTGTTAACAATTCGATAGAGGGCGGTGTTTAAAGTTGAGTTCTCAAAATTACAATATTGACCTCATTATGCTATCAAATTTCGGTAGCTCTGATGGAGGCCGTGAAACCTGGGCGTACAGTTTTATTCCTTTACTTCTGGGGTTGAACGACAAACTTCATTTGCGAATTTTCGGGTTTACACCTACTGGGGAACCCGATAATTCTGACAAGTTGATGCGTTTAGCCAGGACTGGCGAGACGGAGAGGTTTGTTACGAAGTTTTTCAAGGTTAAGTGGCCGAGTTTGCCTCTGTTTTTTTCGATGTTTTATCGACTAAAACGGTACCTTCAGGATAGTGAAAGCGATGCGCCACAGTTGGCATTGGCGCCTGGAGGTTTGTTTGAAATGCTTATGCTGACTTATATACCAAAGTATAAAAACAGTACCAAGGTGTTATGGTTGAGAGGTATTTTTTGCAATGAAAAAGCCAACAGAGTTCCTTTTTTTTTATTGCCTTTATTGAAAAAGTTTGAAATCTACATAGTTAAAAAAGCAGACGTTCTGATTGCAAACGGTGATGATATTGCAGCTTACTATGGGCAATATGGGCTGAAAATTCATGTCATTAAAAACGGGGTTGATATGAGTAAATGGTCGGTGCGGGATCCTGTCATGAAAGGGCCTGTTCATGTTGCATTCATAGGTCGCCTTGCTGAAGCAAAAGGGATCGTAGAGTTCCTGAAAATGGTGCAGATGATAAAATCTGGAAGGAACGCTGAATCCTTCGTTTTCAGTGTCATTGGCCACGGCCCATTCTCAGATGAGGTGGAATCATTGAAGGAGAAGGGGGCGTTGTCATGCCATGGAATGGTCGAACACAATGAATTACCTAAATATCTCGAAAACTTCGATGTTTGCGTAGCCCTTACTCTGGCAAAAGATGTTGGCGGTGGTGGCGGCACATCAAATGCGTTGTTGGAACAGATGGCGGCAGGAAGAGTCATTTTGGCCTGGGACAATGCGATATTTCGTCAGTTGCTCGACGAACAAAATTCCTATTTAGTAAAGCAGGGGGATGTAGCAGCTCTGGCAGGTTCTCTGCATGAGATTCTACTTGATAAAGATAGGGCGTTATCAAAGGGAATTGCAGGTAAACAAGTTGTTTCAGGATTTTCAATAAATTCACAAATGGATAAATTTAAAAAACTTGTCCCTAGTCTTATTGAAATTGGTCAGAGTAATTCATGAAAGTTGCGACGATTTTTTATGGCGCTTTTACTAAATACCCGGGGAGCGAAGTTAATAATTCTTGGAGACGGTTCTTTGATAACTGAACTTCAGGCACTCATAAAAGAGCTTGATTTGGCGCATGCAGTTAAGTTGCTTGGGTATGTGGAAAATCCTTTGAGGTACTTTAGTAGATCAGATATTTTTGTGTTGTCTTCGTATGTTGAAGGCATGCCAAATGTCTTGGTCGAGGCGATGATGTGTGGGTGTACCCCGGTCTCGACCAATTGCCCAACAGGTCCGCGCGAACTTTTGCAGGAT
>Ga0105349_10000278_pt1 | contig 19451 bp, 19 predicted proteins | sample EN1Hudseemescosm_FD_83661 | JGI IMG/M metagenome (GOLD analysis project Ga0105349, IMG submission 83661) | Methane-oxidizing microbial communities from mesocosms in the Hudson Canyon - EN1B Hudson Canyon | ecosystem: Environmental > Aquatic > Marine > Cold seeps | place: Hudson Canyon...
TGAGTAGGTCTCGAAGAAAATCAGGATAACTATTATCATCAATTTTAGGCGAGGGGAAAGGGCCTGTTAAGCCGAAGTTGGGTAAATCGATAGTAATTATATGAAAGCGATCATTGAGCTGATCTATCCATTTTTGCCAGGTATGTAAGGATGAAAAAATACCATGCAAACATAATAAAACAGGGGCTTCAGGGTTTTGACGACAAGGGCTATCGCGATAATGAACATTGAGGCCATTGATATTAATAAAAGAAGAATCGTCTAGCTGATACTTCTGTTTAAGTTCAGCTAGAGGAATAGTGCGGGTATCTTGAAAGAACATAGCCGACATGGAGTTCCAGGCCCAAAGCGTTTGTTTTAACATGGTGATCTCAATTTTATTATTTTAGTTTGATCTTCTCCATATACTGCGCTTTGTTGTCTATTGATTCAATATTAACTTTTTGATGTTGATTATTTTTCTACGCTATCGGGCTTCAACTGCTTCAATAGGCGGCTAGGGAGATTCTTAATGGTTAAGCTATTCTCGCTAGGGTCAAAACTAATATCCGTTCCTAGTGACGTGGCAGCAAAGCTTAGGGTCACTTCTTTATTCTTACCGCTATAACGCAGATAGTTCTTCAAGCTTTTACGGTCAGGAATCAAATCGGTCTTAATGACCTGTTCACCATGAGCTAGTTCTGTTGAAGTTTCGTTCATCGTCGATTCGCTACGTGGGCGTACTTCGCGACGCTCACGTTTTTTTAGCGCAACAAACTGCTCAAACTTTTCTGGTGCGCTGCTATCGAGTTGACCCGAAAGCGTTTTAAACTCAACCGACTCGCCTTGCTTATCCTGTTCTACACAGTACTCAATCACTTTTGTTTTAGTTTCAACTGATGCTTCTTCCGGTAGGGTCGATGCGTACTCTTCTACTATCTGTAAAAATTCTTGAGTTTCTTGTTCTGTATCTAAGGTATCGATAAAGCCAGCAAAGTCAGAAAACAGTTTCTGTATCGGCTTATCACCACGGCCAAAGCTGAAAGTGAAATACTTCTCTTCACTGCGCTTACCTTGTTCTTGCTCTTTTTTAAGCTCGCTAGTATCAATGCACAAACCAAAGCCCGTATTAGAGAAGTCGAGAATTCGGCTTTCGCTCAACTGCATATCACTGGTTAAACAGATGTTACTTTTTTCACGCAGATGAAAGATATACAGTTTATCGGTATCCGCTAATTCTTCAGTGGCGAAGGCTAAGTAACCATCAATTTCGAGTTCGGTATTATCCATCATATCGGCGAACTGTTCGGTGATCTTCTTCGTCCAAGATAGAAAACTCTGCTGATCGTTAAGCCAATTGAGCGTAAGCCCCTTCATACGGGTCACTTCAGGATTAAAGCAGCCATAACGCTTACTAGCACGCTGTACGAAGATGCCTTTCAGCTGACTCATCACCAGGTGGCAATAATCATCAACCTCAGCCTCGTTTGGTGTCGCGGTTACCATCGCCGCAGGTTTTTGCGCTTCTTTATTGATTTGATGAGTAATGAAATGAGTAACAGGCATGAGGATTCCGCTGACGATAGATGATGTGCGTTTAATCCCGCTATTCTAGCATCTTGCTAGCGGGCCAGGGAAATATGCTGAATAACTAATAAAAGCATTAAAAAACGACCATTTAGTGGATTAATTGGCGCCAATTTAATATGACAGGTTGAATAAAATACCCACAAAACAGCTTTAAACGGGCAAATTGTTAATTACTAACAACTTCTGTGTATAACTCTGTGTGTAATATAAATATAACTGCCTTCAACCCCCATTTCTTCTAGGGTGGTGTTAGATTGTGCGTTTTTTAAACATATACTAAAAATCGCTGCAGCCCAATGAAGTCAAGGCTTTTGGCGATAATAATAAAAATAATTATCGGACAAAATGCGCACTGAAAATAATTAAAAAAAAGTGCAATGCAAGTCTTGATTTTAAATAAAAGTCCCATAATTTGAATACTTATCATAATCTTACCCACAGATTATGTGGATAACCTTGGGTGTAAGTCGCTAACAAGTCGATTGAGACACCAGTACACCTAAGGTCTAGTTAAAATGTCGATTTTTTGCACGATAAAAAATAAATCATCAGACGAAAAACGACAAAGCGCTGAATAATTGACAGGGCAGAAAGTTGATAGGGAGTCGCTTGAAACACGTACTGTTTATCTATACAGTTGGTTGTATGAAATTGTATATCGCAGAAAAACCCAGCCTTGGGCGAGCTATCGCTGATGGTTTGACCAGCTTATTAAATAAGCCACATAGAAAACAGCAGGGCTATATCGAGCTAGGAAATGGCGATGTGGTGAGCTGGTGTATTGGCCATTTATTAGAGCAGGCTGAACCTGATGCGTATAACGATGCATACAAATCTTGGAAACTCGAACATCTGCCGATTGTTCCCCAGGAGTGGCAGTTAAAACCTAAGAGCCAAACCCGCTCGCAATTAACAGTACTTAGAAAGCTGGTAAAGCAAGCTGACCAAATCGTTCATGCTGGCGACCCAGATCGTGAAGGCCAGCTATTAGTAGATGAAGTTTTAAGTCACCTCAAAATCAGTGCTCATAAAAGAAAGAATACCCAGCGCTGCTTGATCAGTGATTTAAACCTACCTGCGGTGAAGCGAGCGCTAACCAACTTACGCAGCAATCAAGAATTTGTCCCTCTTTCTGTATCGGCTCTTTCTCGTTCACGGGCAGATTGGCTATATGGTATGAACATGACTCGTGCTTATACTCTGCAAGGGCAGAAAGCAGGGTATAAAGGGGTATTATCGGTCGGACGAGTACAAACACCATTATTAGGCTTAGTGGTAAAGCGTGATGAAGAAATAGATAATTTTATCAGCCGCGACTTCTATCAGGTCGAAGCGCGCTTAGTAAATTCTAATAATGAATCCTTCTTAGTAAAATGGCAGCCGAGTGAAGCCTGCAAACCTTATCAAGATGAAGAGGGGCGAGTTTTACATAAGCCATTAGCCGAAAACGTTTGTCAGCGTATTCAACAGCAGCCGGCTGAAATTACCAAGCTAGAGCAAAAAGACAAACAACAGCCAGCGCCTTTGCCGTTTAATCTATCGACTCTGCAAATCGAAGCAGCGAAAGCTTTTGGTATGAGTGCTCAACAAGTATTGGATACTTGTCAAAGCCTGTATGAACGCCACCAGTTAATTACTTACCCAAGATCGGATAGCCGCCATCTGCCGAATGAGCAGCATAGCCTTGCGCCGAATGTGATTTGCGCGATTGGGCAAAACTGCAGTGGCTTAACTGAGTTTACTCAGTTGGCGCAACCAACATTGAAAAGCAAAGCCTTTAATGACAGCAAGGTAGAAGCACATCACGCTATCGTGCCGAGTGAGAAATCAATCTCGGCTGTACAGTTTGAAAAACTCAATCAGTTTGAGCAGAAAGTATACCGCCATATTGCACGCCAATATCTAATGCAGTTTTTTCCCGCGTATCAGTATGCCGAAACTAAAGTAGAAGCAGAGATTGCTGGCGGACAATTTAAAACCCAAGCCAAGCAGCCATTAAAGCTCGGCTGGAAGGTTCTCTACGATAATAAAAACAATGCTAATAACAAGGGAAACAAAACAGACAGCGCTCAAACATTGCCACCAATAAACCTAGACCCAAGTGATAAGCAATACGGCAAGCATGCTTGGCTATGTGATGCTGCCAACCTCGCTGAAAAACTAACCACACCACCAGAGTATTTTAATGACGGTACGCTACTGGCTGCCATGACAGGTATTGCCCGTTATGTGACGAATTCTGAAATTCGCAAAACCCTAAAAGAAACCGATGGCCTAGGGACTGAAGCAACAAGGGCTGGCATCATTGAACTGCTATTTAGGCGTAATTTCTTACAGCGCACAGGCAAACAAATACGCAGCACCGAAGTAGGTAGAGGTTTAATTAATAGTTTACCCGAATCTGCTATCACCCCCGACATGACTGCATTATGGGAACAGCAACTGAATGCGATTAGTCAGCGCGAGTTAAATTACCAAGGATTTATGCAACCACTTAATCAGCACCTTTTAGGATTGATCGAGCAGGCTAAGCAACATATTCCTACTGGCTTGCAAGGGCTGAAAGGGCAGGGGCAGGGTTTTAAGCGAAAAGGCGGAAAAAGTAAATCGAGCGCTAAGAAAACGAGTGTGAAAAAGAAAGCAGCTGTAAGGAAGTATAAGTGATTGAAAATTTATACTTCCTTACAGTCTGACATTATGACTTTAAGGTAATTCTACTAGTTGAATATCGTCATAATATACATGGCCTTCATAATAATTTATATGCGGGTCACCCAGCATAAAGAAGTCATCAAAGCCGCTACTTTCTGGCCAGAAAGGAAACTGGTCTCCTAGCTCAGTAAAAAAGTTATTATTAATACAGTCAGGGTTTAAGTCTTCGCTCGTTTGATTGTAATGCCAGATGCAATTTTCTGCGGCATCTATGCTGCCTGTATAGGTCATATTGCCTGAGTGCTTGAAGTTACCTTCAATTTTGAAAGTATAAATATTGTCTATGCGAGTGAATGTGACTTGATACCATTCATTCGGCAAGTAAGAATCTATTGCCCTGATCTGTCCTGACGCTTGCCACTCTTCCGCGGCATAACTTATAAATGGGCTGCCATTTCGAATATTAGGTGTTCTTGTACCATCAGGAGCAATGACCATGATTGGGTTTTTACCGCTGCTTTCGAACTCACTCCCATTATATATTTCCATCCACGGTGGGCTGTGATTATCAGAATCAATGACAAATTTTCTGTGATGGTGAATCCAAGTATTATTGTGGGGTTTAGGCTGGCTATCTAATATTGACAGCCAATAAAATCCATTTTCTGCCACTGCAGAATGTCCGTTCCATGGCTCTGCAAGCTCGTCACCAATATCGTAGCCATTCAACCCATCTTCGCCATCGCCATACTGTGGGAAACCCACTTTAAGGGAGATGCGGTAGTTTTTTGGTAGGGCCTGGCTAGAACGTATAATGGCGCCATCGGTATGCTTGAGGGTTGATAATTTAAGCACCGTATTATCAATGCCACTTGGATCATCAACAAAGTCAATGAAGTCGGTTATTTCTCTATCGTTATCTCGTGAATATAGCTCTGCAGTGAGCCAGTTGTTGTTACCAAACGCTAGGCTAGTTCTATTTCCTTCCGGCGGTGTTATCTCTTTTTGAGTGAAATACAATCAGTTTCAGTAAAAGGCCCCTCATTAGCTAGTGCGTCTATTTGCCATACGCAAGGGCCATTAATGGCTAAGTTCTCAAAGTTTTCATTATGCTGGGCTTGATCAGCCGCATTTGTATTTTTCGGGTTAATGCATTGTGTCAGAGGATCCGCTGGTTTAGGATCAGTTGGCTTGGGATCAGTTGGTTTAGGATCGGTTGGTTTAGGAGTCGTCTGTTCTGGATTAATAGGTTCCAGAATATCTTCTTTTTCTTTGCAGGCGATAACTAATAGACAAGTCATTATTAGACTTATATGAAGTACAAAATTTTTAAAATTCTTACCCATGAAATAAAACTCCTTTTTATGAACACTCATGGAGTCGCAGTATAAAGATGAGCGTATATTTCTAAAGTTAATGTGATGAAAATTAATAAAAAGGTAGGGGGTTTCATTTGAAAATTAGAATAGTGGCTTAGTAAAATAACATACTAATTTAGAGATGAGCTTTCTTAGAGGCTATTAAAAGCCTCTAAGGTATATGTACTCTTAGCTTTTTGCCTTAGAGCGCAAAGCCGAACAAATGGCCAAAACAATCAACAAAGCAAACAACCCCTGCACAAACGCAAAAGACTCTGCCAAAAATATCACCGCAAAAATCAGCGTAAAAAATGGCTGTAATAATTGGATCTGGCTAATACGGCCAGCCCCTGCTTCAGCCATCGCTTGATACCAAAAACGAAATCCCCACCATTGGCTAATCACTGCAAGATATAACAAGCCCGCAATAGAAACCCACAGATCGTGCTGTTGCAGTCCGTTCTGCTGACTAGAACCGTTTATGGCTTGAGTAAAATTGTTCATCAAAGTTGGATCATTTATATAAGAGCCTGCGTAATATCCAATAGCAATTGATGATAACGGTAGATACAAAACCAACATCCAGCAGATAGTCTGCCAGCCGCCAATAGTCTTTGCTGCTTTTGCACCCGCGCTATAACCAAGGCCGCCAAACATTAATACCAAAGATAGAATTCCCAGTGTTTGTAGATCCCAGCCATCGCCTCCTTTAGCTGCATCGCTGTACAGAGCGCCATTGACAAAGTAAGCCGCTAATAAAACAGCACCTAAGCCCGAAGAAATCCAAAATCGCAGGCCGTTTCGTTCCCCCATAATCACCACGGCAAATAAGCTGGTCATTAGGGGTAATCCGGCTAACACGACTCCCATATTAGCAGCCGATAAATTCACTAGGCTGTAGCTTAATAAGTAAGGAAAGCCGATCACGACCCCCAGCCCTGCTAGCGCTAACCAAGCTAGGGTTTTCTTATCTGGCAGGGACCAGCGATTAATATTAATGACAGCTAAGGCTAATAAACCGGCAATAAAAGCACGGCTAGCGGCAATCAGTTCAGGGCCAAAGAAGGGCAATGCCAGTTTAGTCATCGGTACGGTCATGGCGAAAAGAACTACAGCAAATAAACCTTTAGCCGCCCCTGATAAATGCAGTGACTGGCTAGGGATCTGGTTTGAAGCAATGCTGTTACTAGAGGAGGTTTGCTCTAGCTGATAATTGGCGGTAGTCATAGTGTTCACGCTCAAGAGTTGGGATAACAGGGTTTTAATAAAAGGCTTTAAATAAAAGACGGGACTATTGTGGCTGAAACTTGAGTAAGTACAGAGAGGCAAGAGTGCTGTTAGAAAGCAGTACAGTATCGTTAAAATTATAACTGTACTGGTATTATCGGGAGTAACTGTACTGTGTTGCAGTACAGTTATGCTGGTAGCATACTGTTATTGAATACTTTCTATTCAGACACTTCTTCTGAGGCTGGCGGAGCACTTCTATGAATAATGCTACTACTCTATATCGCCAGGTCGCGGCTGATCTAGCGAATGATATCGAGCAAGGGGTTTACCTTGCGGAGCAAAAAATTCCCAGCGTACGCAAGCTGAGTAAGCAGTTGCAAGTAAGCATCTCTACCATCAATCAAGCTTATGCCTTATTAGAAGACCAAGGTTTGATTCGAGCTAAACCGCAAGCAGGTTACTTTGTGCGTAAAGGCGCAAATGATGAACCCGTTGCGCCGCCCGTATCCCAAGGTGGGCAACCGAAAGCGGTTACCAAAACAGAATTGATTAATCATGTTTTAGAAAACGTAAATGAAAAAAGTAGCGTCGATTTAGGTTGTGCGATTCCAGACCATTCTTTTTTACCTTATCGCTCTTTGCAAACTCACATGCAAAAAGTCACGCGCTTTAATATGGAAGAGGTATTTAAATATCAGTTCTCGCCTGGGTTAGAAAGCTTACGCAGCCAAATAGCATTGCGCATGCGAGATGTTGGCTTGCGCTGTCATGCAGATGACATTGTTATTACTCAAGGTTGTTCAGAAGCCCTGCATCTGTGTTTAAGCAGTGCGACTCAGCGTGGAGATATTATTGCGGTCGAGTCCCCTTGCTATTATGGCTTTTTGCAAATGGCGAAGTTACGCGGCTTAAAAGTTATTGAAATTCCTACGGACCCGACCCATGGTATTAGTACCGATGCTTTAAAGCTGGCCTTAGAGCAGTGGCCGATCAAAGCGGTGATGGTTACCAGCCGTTATAGTAATCCTACCGGCGGAAGCATCAGTAGTGAGAAACAAAAACAATTGGTTGAACTCGCGCAACAGTTTGATTGCCAAATTATTGAAGACGACATCTATGGTGAAATGCCATTAGAAACCAGTGTAGGAATGAAAGCTGGGATTAATACAGTAATCAAAACCCATGATGTCGACGACAGAGTAATGTATTGTTCATCGTATTCTAAAACAGTCGGGCCTGGCTTACGTATTGGTTGGTGTATACCTGGGCGTAATAAAAAATCTGTTATTCAAGCACAAAGGTTCAGCACGATGGCGACCAGTAGTTTGCCACAGCTAACCATGGCATCGTATTTACAGAATGGACATTACGACAAGCACTTGCGCAGTTTACGTCAAAAAGTAACTGGAAATATTAAATTATTTTCTCAAGCGGTGCAGTTAAATTTCCCCAAAGATACACGTTTAGCGATTCCAACTGGCGGGTTTATTCTTTGGATTTGTTTACCAGAAAACGTTAGCTCAATTGAATTGTTACATCGAGCTCAAACAGAGTCGATTTCGATTATTCCTGGGGATATTTTTTCCAATAGCGATCAGTTTAAAAATTATATTCGTTTAAACTGCGCCACCCCTTGGAATGAAGGGGTGAAGCAAGCCATCGCACGGTTAGGTGAGCTTACTCAAGAATTGAACTGATCTATTAGTTACTGATGGAGTGCTATTCAAATGGGTAATCGACTGTTTTCTTAGCAATAACAGTAACATCCTGTATTCCTACAAATGTGACTGCTTCATCTGTCATTGCAAGATCTTCATCTGCCATACAGGTTAAAGCAATCGTATAATTTCCAGTGACTAAATAACCTATTTCGTAATCAAAAGCATCGCTGACTAAACTACTCGCAACAGGAGGATTGGCTGAACCTTCATCATCAACTGTCGCGCCATGGTCGTCATACACGTAAACTGCCATGCTAGCCTCAGTTTCGCATAAAGTACCATCGACGCTGCCTGCAAGATGACCCGCTTCAATATTATTCATTAGTCTCATTGTTGGGCGTAATTTATAGCTTAAGTTATTAATTGAGCCAGAAACGGTGATTGATTTTCGTACGTCTAGATCCAAAGTGAAATCTGCGCTGGCATTGCTGGGTAAGGTGAAACCACTAACCAGTTTAAAGCCGCTTTGGTCACCACTGGGTATCGTTAATGGTATTTCACTGCCATCAGCTTCAAGCACAATAGAGGCGCTATCAACGGTTAATCGTAACCACTGATATTCACCTGCAGGTAATACTTCATCGGTAAATAATGCGGTAGATTGGCTGCCTTGCAAAGACAATAGGTTGATCGTGCGAGGAGCGAAGGTAACAGAGTGAGTTCCCTCGCTAGAATGAAGTTCAATACCGCTGATCTCTAAATTAACTTGCTCAGCGAAATCAATCGCGCCATCGGTGAGGGAAAACGTTAGGCGACTATCACCGTTATTATCATCACTGTTACTACCAAAACAGCCTGCAAGTAAGCAGGAAGAAATTACAATTGGGAATAAGCGGCTTAACATAAATTACACTCTACATTTATCGATTTATAAAATGTAGCATTGTATGAAGGCATTGAATGTAAGCAATAGCCTCTGGTACAGAAAAGTGAGTTTTGCGGTGCATTTCACGAAATTGAAATTACAGAAGGAACTTATTAATGAATGTTTTAAGATTATAAAAGCATTAAAAACAAACGATACTTATAACAGCATCATTTGTTTTTAGATAAATAAATTGGTCCAGTTATAGACTTTTCAAGCTTGCACAGATACTTGGCTTAGGATTTGAACCAGAGAATAAATCAAAGCGTTGTGTTGTCGACGTTTCAGGAGCATCCGTTGCTTGCTTTAAGCTAGCATCATTTTCTAAATACAGAGGACCTTTGAAAATAACATCTACTTGGCACTTACCCGCAGATATACTCGTTTTATTGGCCAATTCAGATTGATTAACAGCTTGCGCCAAAATACCAAAACCATGGGCAATGTCACGCTTAAAACCGAACAATTTAGCAAGGTATTTAGAAGTATGAATTGGGTTGTAATCACCACTAATACTGGCGTACTTTTTACCTCGATTTTTCGGCACAGACCAACTAGCAAGATCAGCCATAGAATCTAAGCTAGCCAATTCAAAACTGGTTTCTGTGGATGGATTTTCTTTACCACCAAATTTACCCGCCATGAAGTAAATACTTAGCTCTTTCCAAACCACTTCATCGGCAATTTTAACCTGAGTCGTGAAATCAAACTCAACGCCTTTCGCGGTTAAGCGGAAACCACCCATCTGCGCATGAATATCCATCTTATCGCCAATGGCGATGGCTTTATGCTGAGTGATCGTATTTTTAAGATGCACAGCGCCTAACAAACCAAAAGGAAAAATCTTGTGGGTCAGCATCTGCATGTGCATGCCGCCAGCCATAACGTGAGGATAAAGCACAGGCAAGGTGTCGCCAAATTCGATATCCAGCGTTGCACAATAATCTTTCAGAGCACCTTGGTCAGCCTGAGCGCCATACCAGCTGGCATTGATCTCTGGCATGCCGACTTCAGCCTTAAAGCCTTTGCGACGTAAGAAAAGAGCTTTGGCCATAGCGCCAGCGATGCCTGGGGCTTGGTGAAATTCAAGATTGATTGCGGTCATGACGATGTTCCCTACGGATAGTTCTGTATTAATTGTATTGAGGTTAATGACGCTAGCTTAACTGATTATGCATCAGCTTTGTAATGATGCATTGGCTGGGTAGTAATCGACACGGGTGCAGATCCTACCATTGAAGAATAAAGAAAGTGCTAAGCTTTTTTAACAAACTTCGCAGTCACCATCATTTCACCAGCGCCATCCACTTTGCAATCAAGTTCATGATCTTTGCCATCGACAATGCGGCGAATTAAAGCCTTAGTTCCGACCTTAATTACCTGAGAGCTGCCTTTTACTTTGAGATCTTTTGCTGCAGTGACTTTATCTCCTGCTTGTAGTTGGGTGCCATTGGCGTCTTTTGCTGTTGGCGACTCATCTTCAGGAGTTTCAGAAGGGTTCCATTCATGAGCACATTCTGGGCAGATCATTAGATCTTGATCTTGGTAAACAAATTCAGAACTGCATTTAGGGCAAGGAGGGAGTGACATAGTTTATTGCTTCTTTAAATCAATGTGGTGAGCATGGTAAGTGGAATTCAGGGCATAAAAAAGCCCCTACTTCGAAAAGATGAAGTAGGGGGCTATTTATTTGTATGGTGGAGCGGGGCTCTACTGTGCTCTGTGTGTCGTACTCACTGAATATCGAACTGCGTGTAAGTAGGTTGCTGCTATATTTTATTGGGTTCTAGCAGGGGCCTTCAGAATACTCTAATAATTTAAATCGGAATCCACCGTAACCAGCCTGGATAACTCTAAATGTATCGACTGAATAACGATGTATATAACCTTTGAGGCAAATAATGCTATTGGGAGTATTTAGCAAGTGAGCCCAGTTATTTTCTAAGCTGTCTCGATCATGATCTTCACTGTAAGGAATAATGAGCCGATCTTCATAGTCATTGGCCGAAGAGGGGGCTACTTTAAAACCAATGCAGTTGCCATTAGCGCAGTCATAAGTTACGGCAGTTCCATTAAGTGAGATAGGCTCCTCAGCAATAATCGTTCTTAAATAAGGCCCAAGATACAAAGCGCCGATAAATAGAATAGCGATGCATATTATTGGTATAAGTACGAACCAAAATCTTTTACTCAATAAAATCATGCTAATTCTCGATTGTTTTCAGTAATAATACATTTACTATAAGCCGATTTGTTATCAAGGAATATAGAATGGATTCTGCATTCAAACCACGTACACTCGCATTAACGTTTGATTTACTTTTTGATCAAGTTCCAGTCACTATCGGAAAAGCGGCAGGCATTGTATGGAGTGACGTTTTAACCTCTAAGAAGTTTCATTCCCAGATAACCGAAAGAGTTCGTAGTGCTTTTGTAAAGGAATATGGCCTAATTGGCAAAGACTTTTATCATGATAATAAAAAAGAGATACACAGCTTTATTTCAAAGACTGCTGGTAAATACGCAGAGAATAGCGATGGTGGCAAAAAAATAAAAGACCTAGGCTCTGAATTAGAAGGGAGCCTAAAAGAGATTGAAAATCATTTTAATCATTCAAAAGCGGGTATCTGGATCGATGAAGCTAGTAAATCGGTTACCGTTATAGTCTCGGTATTAGTGATGGGCAGTTATGGTATTTACTCTTTTAGAAATACCAAACTTATGCAAAACGTTGTTAATAAGGCAAGCCTTATTGGACTAACCAGTAAGTCTTTTCATATTGGAGGCATTAAGGTAGATGGTGCAATTAGTGACTACTCGGCAAGTAAAAGTACGGTAAAGCTAAATGTTTCGACCGCTAGCCAGTGGAAATCAATTCAGCTAACAACAGAAAGTAATGGTATTGTGAATTTCAATACAGGGAAGCTTATGGAAGGCTCGGCGAGTCTGAATGTGAGTTATCCGATTAATGATAGGGCTCAACTGAGTGGTGGAATAAACTCATCTTTCACACCCAAAAAAGATGAAGCGTATAAAAACTCAGTTCATTTGAAAATAAATGTAATTAGTGGAACCAATAACATGTCAATACGTTGCTCAATTACTGACGAGTCTAATAGTTCAACAAGTAAGGAGTGCTCTGCTAGTGCCAGTCTTAAATTTTAATAATATGAAAAAAGTTCCAGTTATATTATTTTTACTGTTATGTATTTTTAATTTCTCGGTAAGCGCAACAGAACTGACTCTTGATGAGCGCTATAAGGCTGCTGCATTGATAGAGGTTTCAGATATTTATGCTGCCTTCCCCCTTTATCAAGAACTGGTTGTGCAAGGGCATACAGAAGCTAAAATCAGGCTCGCCGCAATGCTTTTTCGTGGGTTGGGCGATAAGAGTACAAAAGAAGAAAAGTTTCAACAAGCTCTGAAGTTACTTCATGAAGCCGCTGATAAGGGTAGCATCAAAGCCTATTACGCTCTTTCTGTAATGTATCATGATGGCGACAGCCTAACTCCTAATGCTGAGTTAGGAATGAGCTGGCTACTCAAGGCAGCTGAAGCGGGAGAGCCTAGAGGACAAAGTCAATTAGCCTCTTTATATCGTAACGGTATTATTGTAGCGAAAGATGTTAACAAGGCACTCTACTGGTATAAAGAAGCCATTAAAAATGACTCCGACTCAGCTCGATACAACTTAGCCAATCTATATTTAGATGGTCTGGACGGTGTCACTAAAAATACTGATACGGCGATAGGCTTATACTTAACCGCTGCGAAACAAGGCCATGATGATTCTAAAGTCGCTCTTGGGGGTATTTATTATAGCGATAAATATGGTCAAAAAAATGAACAGCAAGCATTCTATTGGATGAATGATGCTGCATCAAATGGCAATTCATATGGTAAAACAGGGTTAGCAAGTTGCTATCGCTATGGCGTAGGCACTGATATAGATTATAAAAAAGCGTTAAGCCTGTATCAATACTCTGCTGATTTTAACAATGATCCAACTTCTCGCTACCGTCTTGCTGAAATGCACATGCTCGGTCTAGGGACAAAGGTTGATCTAAAGAAAGCCCGTGAGATTTTTCTACAGCTAAGCCAAGAAGGTTATGCCGATGGTACAGCGGCTGTTGCGCAGGTTGATAAGCTTATTACTGAGGGTGTTGAATAAATAGTACTTAGATATTTATTCATAGCCAATTAATAAATGAGAAGAAAGAAATAAGGTGATGGCTTAAGGGTGACTAAAGAATTGATAGGCCTGGCGGTGGGAATGACTCAAGGCCATCCTTGGCCTTGATTTTCAGCAAGCTGAAAACGCCATAAATGGCGGCGAAAAATGTTCCAGACATTTTTTGAACCCATGCGTGGATTCGCATCCGCACGGCTTCCAGGAGACAAATAAAAAAGCCCCTACTTCGAAAAGATGAAGTAGAGGCTTGTTTATTTGTATGGTGGAGGCGGTGGGAATTGAACCCACGTCCGTCAATCCGCCACTAACTGATCTTCACATGCTTAGCCACTCTATTAAGTTAACCCGTCACGGCCCAAGAGGCAGGGAGTTCGGGGCGAGCTCGATTAGTTTTAGACCTTAAGCTACGAGCGAAGCCGCCAGTCGATCCTATTTTGCGTGCCCTTATCCGATGGTAATAGGCAACCATCTTCAAAGGTAAGCAGCCTAAGCTGCTAGTGCGTAGTTTTCGTCGTTTGCGACTATAATTTTGTATGATATTTATTTACGAGATTATCATACACTCTCGACATGCACCTTTAGTTTTGTAACCAACGTCGAATCCAGAGCGCCCCCAAATTCTTGTCGTTACTGATACTCTGTATAAATGCCATTAGGCGTTTACGCAGGGAATCACCAACTGAGTAACCTTAGTTTACTAGATGTGGGTCTTATTTACTATTTCAACCTGAGTTTTAATAACAAATAGTGCCAATCATATAAACCGAACGAATAATGATCAGTTTATCTAGCATTCTCAATCTAACCTTCTTTAACGAACATTCTTTATCTTACAGAGTGCTTCATCGTACGTTCTTTTTGCTTAGCCCAGTCTTTATCTTTGTCGGCATTTCGCTTGTCGTGGTCTTGCTTACCTTTTGCTAAGGCAATATCCACTTTCACGATGTGACCTTTCCAATAAAGCGCGGTACAAACGCAGGTATAACCCTTGGCATTGATCTGCTGTTCTAGCTTTTCAATTTCACGTTTATGCAGCAGTAATTTACGTTCACGCTTCGGTTCGGTAATGATATAAGCCGCGGCAGTGGGCAGGGCTGTGATTAAGCAGCCATATAACCACGCTTCGCCTTCACGAATGAATACGTAAGAGTCAACCAGCTGACATCGTCCAGCACGCAGGGCTTTTACTTCCCAGCCCGTAAGCACAACACCACACTCGGTATTATTGCTGAGATGAAAGTCGTGACGAGCTTTTTTGTTTTGAGCAATTGTATTGCCACTGTTTCCAGATTTTTTCTTTTTAGCCATGGCGGCATTATAGCGGAATGAAACAATAAAAAGCACGGCCCTTGTGGCTTTGGCCGAAATTTTAGACAATAGGGGTTAAATTCTATTCCCCCTTTTGCATGAGATCAGAATATGTCGGATCAAAAACGCGGTATGCATGGTGTTTGGTCGGGTCGTTGGACCTTTATTCTAGCGGCTACGGGATCAGCTGTTGGCCTAGGTAATTTATGGAAATTCCCTTACATAACGGGGGAGAACGGTGGTGGTGCTTTCGTTTTGGTATACCTAGCGTGTATTTTTGCTGCGGGTATTCCTGTGATGTTGGCAGAGGTGCTATTGGGGCGTAAAACCCGCATGAGCCCGATTAATGCCATGGCTAAGATGACGGAAGATGCAGGAGCACCCAAGTTATTTCACGGCATTGGTTGGATGGGGGCGGTATCTGGCTTCTTTATTTTGTCTTTCTATAGTGTGATTGCTGGTTGGTCTTTGGCTTATATTTTGAAGCTAGCCGCTGGTGATTTTACTGGAACTGATGCGGCATTTGCAGGCGAGACCTTTGGTAATCTAGTTTCTGATCCTGTCGGCTTAACTATCTGGCACTCGGTATTCATGGTGTTAACGGGGGCGGTGATTGCTCGCGGAGTGAATAAAGGGTTAGAAGCAGCGTTGAAAATATTGATGCCGCTATTGTTTGTACTGTTGTTAATCTTATTTGGTTATAGCTTAACCACTCCTGGTTTTAGCCAAGGTTTGCACTTCTTATTTGATTTCGATTTTTCTAAATTGACGGGTGAAAGCTTTGTCGTTGCTTTAGGTCATGCCTTCTTTACCTTGAGCTTAGGTATGGGTGCGATCATGGCGTATGGTGCCTATATGCCGCAAGAGCAGTCGTTAGGTAAGACGATTCTTTGGGTCGGGGTGCTAGATACTATGGTTGCCTTGATTGCTGGTATGGTTATTTTTGCCATCGTATTCAGTAACGGTTTAGAGCCTTCGGCCGGGCCGGGTTTGATGTTTCAAACGCTGCCATTAGCATTTGGTAGCATGGCGGGTGGTGAGTTCTTTGGTACGGTGTTCTTCATTTTGGTCGCCATTGCGGCTTGGAGTTCCGCTATTTCTATCGCTGAGCCTGCAGTGGCTTGGGCAGTGGAAAAAGGCTTTAGCCGAATTGGCGCTACTGCTGCTGTGTGTGGTTTTGCTTGGTTCTTGGGGCTGGGGACTGTGCTGTCTTTCAATGATTGGGCTGAGTATAAATTATTCGGTAAAACCTTCTTTGATACATTAGATTTCTTAACTGCGAATATTTTGCTGCCATTAGGTGGTTTGTTAATTGCCATATTTGTTGGTTGGTTTGCCTCTAGTGATATGGTGAAAAAAGAAGCCAATATTGAAAATGAGGCGTTATTTAATGCTTGGCGCTTTGTCTTGCGTTATGTTTCACCGGCTGCAGTGAGTGTGATTTTCCTTCATGGCTTGGGCGTTTTTAAATAAGCCTGTTTAATTTAGGGTAGTAAATAGAATGACTTCGATTACTCGCAGTGCGCTTGTAATGCACAGTGCAGAGCAGATGTACGCATTGGTAAATGATGTGGAAAGTTACCCTCAGTTTTTGCCAGGCTGTGCATCAACTGAGTTAATTTCAAAAACAGATGAAGAGTTGGTGGCGAGCTTAACTATTAGTAAGGTAGGGGTGAATCAAACCTTTACTACGCGTAATAAATTACAGTTTCCTGATCGCATGGAGCTATCGTTGGTTGATGGCCCCTTCAGCCGTTTTGTCGGGGTTTGGCATTTTCAACGCTTATCGGATGAGGCCTGTAAGGTCTCGCTTGATATGGATTTTGAAGTGAATAATAAGATAGCAGGTATCGCACTCGGGGTCGTATTCAAGCAAATGGCGGCAACTATGGTGGATTCTTTTGTCAGCCGCGCGAAGCAAGTTTACGTATAGGAACGAATATAATGAGTGAGCAAATAGAAATTGAAGTGGTTTATGGTTTAGCGCATAAACAAAAGCTGCTGAGTTTGAAAGTCGAACAAGGTACCACCGTTCGTCAAGGGGCAGAGCTTTCAGGTTTAGATAAAGAGTTTCCGGACTTGAATATTGCCGAATCGAAATTGGGCATATTTGGTAAGACGGTTCGTAATCCAGATGCGGAATTATTAAAAGAGGGTGATCGTATTGAAATCTATCGTCCTCTTATTATCGACCCTAAAGCTGCTCGAGCTAACCGTGCGGCAAAAGCGGCTAAATAAAAACTATTAAGTAATAAGAAGGAATCGCTGGCAGTAGGGGAACCTACTGCCAGTCTATTTATTACTTTAGGCTTAATTACTTTATCGACTGATTAGTTGTCTGATGGCACATCTAACAGGGTATCTTCACGTTTTTCTTCAAGAACCTCTTGCTGGCGCTCTGGACGTTTGGTCTTCGGTACTTCACCTTCATAGTGGCTGTAAATTTCATCAGTGAAGAATACGGCTACATGATAAGATTTAACCACTTCATCACGGCGCTCTAAAGTATAGCGATAATCCCAGCGGCTTTGTTCGTAAGGCGATTTAATCAGCGGAGTGCCCATAATATAAGCCACTTGGCGTGGGGTCATACCTTCTTTTAACTCGTCTAGCATATCTTGAGTAACAATATTTCCCTGTTGTACCGTAAGTTTGTACACTTGAGGTACACTACAGGCTGAAATAAATATAAAACCCAGTAAAATGGTAAGAATTCTAAATTGCATGTTATTTGCTATTTGCTTTGTCTTGAGAAGTCTTGATAATACCTGATAAGTGAAGCCGCTGCGAAATATTCGAGGAAGAGATGTCAGATCAAAATGCCGAACTGCGTAAAGTAGGTTTAAAAGTAACTCTGCCACGAGTGAAAATTTTACAAATATTAGAGAATACTACTGCTCGTCACATGAGTGCAGAAGACGTCTACAAAGCCTTGATTGAAGCGGGTGAAGACGTTGGTCTAGCGACTGTGTACCGCGTATTGACTCAGTTTGAAACTGCAGAATTAGTGACACGTCACAACTTCGATAGTGGACATTCTGTATTTGAATTGGCTCGTGGCGATCATCACGACCATATGGTGAATATGGAAAATGGTGAAGTAATTGAATTCACTAATGACGAAATTGAACGCTTGCAGCACGAGATTGCTGAAAAGCTTGGTTATGAGCTAGTTGATCATAGCTTGGTACTTTACGTGCGCCCGAAGAAGTAATTAGCTCAACGCTAACTTCTAGCTGTACAAATTAAGCCTTTGTTTATTCATTTAAACAGAGGCTTTTTTTATCCTGTTGGCTTGGTATGGGTGATGGATAATCGACAGCCAAATACATTTAGAACTTTAGCAATTGTTTCTAGTTTAGGGCTGGAGTCGCCATTGAGTGATTTATAAAGGCTAGCGCGCGTAAGCCCTGCTTGGTTTGCAACCTCAGTCATTCCCCGCGCTCGGGCAGCAATGTTCAAGCAGTGCACAAGATGGTGAGTATCACCGCTAGCAGATGCCTCGCTTAGAAAATCACTAATGTCTTCTTCGGTTTCTAAATACTCAGCGATATCTAGAGTTTTGGTTTTAATAGTCATCAAAGCAAGCCCTCTAATTGAATGGCCTTAGCAATATCACGCTATTGAGAATTCTTATCGCCACCGGCTAATAATATAATCATCTGGCCATCTCTCATTGTGTAATAAATACGATAACCAGAGCCGATAAAGAAGCGTAACTCTTTAATTTCGGCATTGATATTCTTGTGATCACCAAAGTGACCGCTTATCTCTATGGTAGCTAAGCGGTTTAAAATCTTAGCTCGCGCAGGTCTATCCTTAAGTTTGCGCAACCAATGATCGAACTGTTCAGTCGTTTCAATGGAATACGTCATTAGTGTATCCTTTAGGATGCATTACTTCAATAATATAAGTGCAATGAATAGCTGTATTTTTAGGCTAACCATTCCTCCTTTCTAGCCATTCCCCATCGCCAGCATTTCTTGTGCGTGATCCAAAGTATGTTGAGTAATTTCAACCCCCCCTAGCATGCGAGCAATCTCTTCAGTGCGCTGGGTATTATCTAATGGGCGTATGTTGGTAAAGGTCTGCTCATCACCAGCGATCTTGCTCACTTGCAGATGATTCTGCGCCTGCGCTGCTACTTGCGGTTGGTGAGTAACGCATAATACTTGGCTATGTTTACCAAGCTCATTCAATAAGCGGCCAACACGTTCAGCGGTGCCACCACCGATACCGACATCAACTTCATCAAAGATTAAGCTTGGGATGTTACTGGTTTGGGCTGTGATCACCTGAATCGCTAAGCTAATACGCGACAATTCACCACCAGAGGCGACCTTACAGAGTTGTCCCATTGGCATACCTGGGTTGGTTTGCACCAATAAATCGATATGATCGATGCCATAAGCGTTTGCATGTGAGTTATCACTGACTATATCGGTTTGTAGTTTGGCATTGCCTAGAGCCAAGGCTTCAAAGTGAGTATTCACTTCTTTATCGAGTTTACCCGCGGCTTTATGGCGTTTTTTACTCAATTGCTTGGCGAGTTTTAA
>Ga0105349_10000282_pt1 | contig 19259 bp, 16 predicted proteins | sample EN1Hudseemescosm_FD_83661 | JGI IMG/M metagenome (GOLD analysis project Ga0105349, IMG submission 83661) | Methane-oxidizing microbial communities from mesocosms in the Hudson Canyon - EN1B Hudson Canyon | ecosystem: Environmental > Aquatic > Marine > Cold seeps | place: Hudson Canyon...
AGTAGGCGGTGAAACTCAGTAATAGATCTGCATTCGTAATATTCATTACGAACCTTGCCTAGAACCCGCTAGGATGCTCTCATAATTGAAAGATATAATAATGAGAACATCCTAGGGAATCAGTTTATGAGCATCGAACAAATCCTCCAAAATCGCTCCTCGTGCCGTAGCTACACCAAGCAAGAAGTCGACCCTGAGCTATTGCAGCAAGTCTTCTCGGCGGCCCAGCAATCCCCCTCAAATTGTAATGTCCAGCCTTGGCAGGTATTGGTCGTGTCTGGCAAAAAGAAAGACGAACTAAAAAATAAGCTGATTCAAAACGTGATGCAGCAGCAAAAACCGAATCCTGATTTTAACTGGAATGTGGCTTATACGGGCGAGCATAGAGATCGCCAGTTTGGTGCTGCCAATGCGTTATATACAGCCATGGACATTGGTCGTGAAGAAAAACAAAAGCGCCAAATGGCGATGCTGCGTAACTGGGCTTTTTTCGATGCGCCACACGTCGCTATTTTCACCCTTGATAAATACCTCGATATTATGGGCGCTGTGGATATGGGTATTTATGCCCAGACACTTTCTTTGCTATTACAAGAGCAAGGCATCTCAAGCTGTATGCAGGGCGCTCTTGGTCAATTCCCTGGGCCGATTCGTGAGATGTTCGAGCTACCTGAAGAGCGCGGTATTCTATTTGGCATGTCGTTTGGTTATGCCGATGAGCAAGCCGCTGCGAATCAAGCACGTACCGATCGTGCAGAACTTGGTGATTCTGTTGTCTTTGCTTAAATCATTTTTATAAAGCTAGTGTAAACAACTGTTTACCGAACCTATATCAATGACCCATTATTAATTATTGCTACCATCCTCCTGTTTTATAAATAACCACGGGAGGTGGTAAGTGATTAAGTCAGAAGAACTATTTAACTTTTATTCTCATTTATTCGGCATGATAGCAGCGGTTATCGGTACGATTTTTTTACTTAATGTCGCCTCAGATTCAATCTCTATGATTGTCGTCGCTGCGATTTATGGTTTATCCATTAGCTTTCTATTGCTTGCGAGTTCTCTTTATCACTTCTTTAAAAAGAAAGATAACGAATTATCTTTTTGGCGGAAAATGGATCGTCTAGCTATTTTCTTTATGATTGCTGGCTCCTACACCCCAGTTTGTTACTTCTTCCTAGACGATTCATGGCGTCTGCCGATGATCTCTATTCAATGGGGCTTGGTAGCTTTTGGACTAATTTCACAGATATTTTTCCCCCGTGCCCCCCGTATGATCTACGCAGCTATATTTATGATTATGGGTTGGTTAGTTGTGCTACCGATTAATCAGATTCTGGATAGCATGACGACGGCTCAGGTCAATTTATTATTTATCGGCGGTATATCATTTAGCTGCGGCGCACTATTTTATGCGATCAAGCGACCGTTATTATTCCCAGGTAAGTTCAGCTTTCACGAGTTATTTCATGTGATGGTATTGATCGGAGCAGGTTGTCACTACGCACTAATTTATAGTGCTTTCTCAGGTGCGGCGACCGCTTAATGAATACGGATGGATGTGAGACTCTAAGTGAGCTATGCCAACGCTTGCTCATGGCTGAAGAGGCTTTGTTTGATCAAGATTATCAAAATCATGGCATTGTCGGTGAAAGCAAAGGCAAATCCATTGGTAAGCCTTACTTGCTTCATCACAATGGCCGCCCAAAAGGCATTCTCCTTATACATGGCCTAATGGCTGCACCTTTTGAAGTTAGGCAGTGGGCCGATTTTTTATATGCTCAGGGATATAACGTTTATGCTCCAAGGCTTACGGGGCATGGTACATCAGTAATTGATTTAGCCACACGAAATAAGCAAGAGTGGGTCGATGCAGTACAGCGCGGTTATAACATTCTCACTGAATGTAGCGATGAAATTATACTGGCGGGTTTTTCCACGGGGGCCGCTTTAGCACTTGATATAGCGATTAAGCAGCCTAATAATTTCAGCGCTGTTATTAGTATCAGTGCGCCTTTAAAAATAAAGAAATTCTCAGCGAATTTTGCCAGCTCTATTAATCAATGGAACCGCTTATTAAACTGGCTAAATGTTAGTAAAGCAAAAAAAGAGTTTGTTACTAATCACGCCGATAATCCCCATATTAATTACCTGCGCTGCCCAGTCAGTAGCATTGTACAAATTCAAAAGCTGATGAAACCTGTGCGTGAGAACTTAGCCTGCATCTCTATTCCTGTATTGGTCATGCATGCGACTAGAGACCCCAAAGTGGATGTGCAAAGCAGCCGAGATATTTATCGGCTAATAGCGAGCGAAGACAAAACCTACCATGAAATTGATTTTTCCCTCCATGGCATCATCAATGGCGATATAGCCAAACAAGTATTCAGGCAAGTAGACCTCTTTTTACAAAAACTGGCTTAAGATTTTTCAGGTATTCATACTGCATGTTATTGGCTGTGTGATTTAGCGCGCCATTCGGCTATGCTTAGCTATTTTTGAAATCTTGTGAGAAAAACCATGGAGGGGCAATCTTGGAATTAATACTGCTAATATGCATCGGACTGATAGGCTATTTATTTTACCGAAGCCATGGTCAGAAAAACCAGCTCTCTCGTTTGCAAACTCAATTCTATAAACTGCAGCAGCAATTCAGCCAGTTACAGCAACAACGGCTAAAGCCCGAGGCTAGCGTTAATTCAGAGCCCGAAGCCGAAGTTAATCCAGAGCCTCAAGTTGAGCCTGTGCAGCGGCTAAAACAACAACCTCCTGCGGATAAAAACCAGTGGATTGCAGAATCAGAAAATAAGCCGACCGCTAAATCGACTGCTAAACCTACTGCTATTGAACAAGCTCTAACTTATGTGATTAATTTTGCTAAAAACTACTTTAGCCAAGGCAATCAAATTGTTCGTATCGGCATCATCGTTTTGTTCTTTGGTATGTCCTTTCTAGCGAAATACTCGATAGAGAACTCTCTTGTCTCAATCGAAGTACGAATGGCGGGTATCCTACTGGCAGCTCTAGTTATGCTGGGTATTGGTTGGCACTTAAGAATTAAAAACCCTGCTTATGGTTTGATGATGCAAGGTGGCGGCATCGCCATCAGTTATATCGCAATCTTCGCCAGCTTTAAAATGTATAACTTAATCCCGGCAGAATTTACCTTTCCGTTATTAATCGTATTCAGCATCCTAGCGATGTCGTTAGCGGTGCTGCAAGATTCTCGGGCTTTAGCAATTACCGCCATTACTGGGGGTTTTGCTGCACCTATATTGGCATCAACAGGTGGCGGCAGTCATGTCGGCCTATTCAGTTATTACCTGGTATTAAATTGTGCAATCTTCTTTGTTGCTTGGTTTAAGTCTTGGCGTTTATTAAACGTTATCGGTTTTCTTTTTACCTTCATTATTGCTTCCATTTGGGGAGTCACCCAATATCGTTCCGCACACTTTGCTACGACAGAGCCTTTCTTAATCGCTTTCTTTTTAATTTATGTCGCCATATCGATTCTGTTTGCACTCAAGCAAAAACCGCAGCTAAAAGGTTATGTCGATGGCACCCTAGTATTTGGTGTGCCTATGATCGGGTTTGGCTTGCAAGCGGCATTAGTGCACCACATGGAATACGGCCTTGCCTTTAGCAGTGCAGCTTTAGCGGGCTTTTATTTTATAGTGACTTATCTATTACAAAAGCAGGGCAGTGCGCATCTGAAGTTGTTATCTCAAGCCATGCTTGCCCTAGGAGTTATCTTTGCCACCCTAGCCATACCCTTTGCCTTAGATGGGCAATGGAGTGCCGCTTCTTGGGCAATAGAAGGGGCTGGTTTTATCTGGATCGCCTTACGTCAGCAGCGTGGGATTTTAAAGTATGTAGGGCTCGCCCTGCAGTTGTTTGGCGGCTTGCTGTTTTTTAGCGACTATCCCTATCGCGGTGGTAGCTGGGCATTTATTAATGCTGAGTTTATGGGCATAGCCATAATCACCTTATCAGCCTTATTTACTGCCTATCTTCTACAGCATCAAGCGTCGCAGACCGAAGAGCAGCAGAATAGTGAAAAAGAGCAGAATAGTGAAAAAGAGCAGGATGAGTTATCAGAATTCAAAAAGGTACTATTCTCTGCCAAGCAATTTATAGATAACTTTTCATCAATAGCACTGATTGCTTGGGGAATTGTCTGGTGGTATATCGGCGCCCTAATACAAGTTGATGATCATATTAGTCGTCAGTACGAGCTGGTGGCTTATGTTGCCTTTCTCACGTTCTCTGCTGCACTTTGGTTAATTACTAGTTTGCGTTGGCAGTGGCAGCAGGTGAATTTTTATCCTTGGTTATTAGTATTGCCGTTATGTTTATATTTTTGGCCCACTGTATTCCAAACACACTTCACAGCAAGCTTTTCTTCGAATTATGGCTTTATTGCCTGGCCATTAGGTCTGGCACTGTTATATGGAATCTTCTATAAAACTGAGAAAACGGGTTATAAACTATTTAAAATTACAGCTCTGCATTGCATTAGCTATTTACTGATTCTATTCGTAGTAGCTTATGAACTCGCGTGGTATGTCGATTATTTAAATCTGGCAAGCGCTTGGAGTGCGGTCATTGCGATGGTGGCAATGATCGTTGCCTTAGACTTTATTAACAACACCAAAAAATGGCCTTTTGTTCAGCACCCTAAGGCCTACCAGCATATTTCTGCGCTGGTGATTATTGGCTTAATGTTTATTTGGAGCATTGGGGCTAACTTCTTAATAGTACTTAAACCTGACCCGATTCCTTATTTACCATTACTAAACCCAATTGATCTGTTTCAGTTGTTAGCAGTATTTGTCGTGCTGCAGTGGTATCGATTACATGGCAAAGCATTGAGTGAAAAACTATTCGAGAAACCAGATTACCGCTGGGCACTTGCTGCACTCGCAAGCTTTGTTTTTGTCTGGTTTAACGTACTGCTATTAAAAACCATTCATGTGATTATCGGTATTAGCTACAACCCAGAATCACTGTTTAATTCAGCTGTAGTGCAAACCAGTATCTCTATCACCTGGACGATTATCGGTCTTACAGTTATGGTATTTTCTTCGCAGAAAGTTCAGCGCCAATTGTGGTTTATCGGCGCGGGCTTAACCGCTATCGTCGTGGCTAAGCTGTTCTTACTCGACCTTGCAGGACAAGGCACTATCGAGCGAATTATTTCGTTTATTGTGGTGGGGGTATTATTGCTGGTGGTAGGCTATTTTTCTCCCGTGCCACCTAGTGCGCCTATTGATGATAAAGAGCCAGATAAGAAGGCTGCTACTGATTCGGAATAATAATATTAAGGCTATTAGGTTGTAATAGAATTGTCGTTGGGGCCATGCCAAACATGGCCTTAAACGTATGGCTAAAGTGCGCAGAATCGGTAAACCCCGCATCCATTGCCGCTTCAGTTAAGTTACCTCCTGTTCCCACCTTTACAGCTGTAACAAACAATCTATGCCATAAGCGATAACGGCGCATCGGCACTCCCGTTTGCTTCTTAAAGATCTGCACTAATCGCGGAACCGACAGATTCACTAGGCTGGCTAGGTCATCAACCGATAGATTATCTTCTGCAGTTTGCTTAATTTTCTCTACCACCTTCGCCACGCGACTATCGATGGCGTGATTGGGGTAAAGCTGGCTGAATCTATTTTCAAGTAGATTATCTAATAAATCATAAGCAGTTTCAGTATCTGGCTGTTGGGTATGTAGGGTTTGAAAAACCTGCTTGAACTGGGCATATTGCTTAAGATCGTAGCTAATCTTGCCTTTCTTTTGCAGCATCAAACTCGACAGACCAGAGAAATCAGCCCCTAGCGGATCAAGGTTGCAATTTGCGACAATTGCATCCCCCGTATCAATAATGACAGACAAGCCAGCAGGTAATAACAGGCTGGTGCATTCAATACTTTCAGCTTCACCTTCAATACGAAAAGAAACCGGCTTATCCAGCGATACCAGTAGGGTTGCCGCTCCTTGAGATAAATTCAGAGGTTCGAATAATGGGCCAATATATAAGGTGCGCTTGTCCCATAAATAAAGCAGCGAAGGGATTTTTTTATCTGTCATTTGATCTGACATATGGGATCTCGGTATAGGAAATTTCATTATTGTAATTATTATTTAAAGATAACAATGTTAATCAATTCGTACAAGTTAGATCAAAAACCTAGGCCTATTCTGCAATTGTACTTCTTACTAATAAAAACAAAATTGAAGGTCTATTATGAAAAAATTACTGATTGCTGCTGTTGCAACGATGACTCTGGCTGCACCGACTCAAGCGGGTTGGTTTAGCAACTACTTTAAATATACCAAAACTAAACATCCGATTGTTTTAGTCCCAGGTATTTTTGCTTTCGATACTATTGCCGGTATCGATTATTGGTATCAAATTCCTTCGGCGATTGAATCTCGTGGCGGAAAAGTTTTTGTACCAAAAATTAATGCCTTCGATAGCTCGGTTGATCGTGGTGAGCACCTAATTGCTCAGCTAGATGAAATCAAAGCCAGCTCGGGTGGCAAGATTTCTAAGTTTAATCTTATGGGTCATAGCCAAGGTGGTGTTACTTCTCGCTATGTAATGGCTGTGCGTCCTGATCTTGTTGCTTCGGTAACGTCCATGTCTACTCCGCATACAGGTTCGCCTGTTGCCGATTTGTTAACAGACATTGCGCCAGAAGATACGATGCAAGGTGATATGTTTGCTGCCGTTGGTGATGCAGTGGGTAACTTGGTTAATTTATTATCTGATAACAAAGCCAGTGAGTCAGATCTTTATGCCATGTTAGGAGAGTTCAACCAAGCAGGTGCTGCTGACTTTAACTCACGTTATCCTCTAGGTTTACCGACAGAAGAGTGCGGTGAAGGTGATCGTACTGTTACTGTTAACGGTCATGATATTGAATTGTTCTCATGGGGTGGCGGTTCACCAGTAACAACGGGTGTTGATATTTCAGACCTAATGTTTGGTACTACTTCATTAGTATTTGAGGGCGCGCCAAGCGATGGTATTACTGGTGTATGTGCCAATCACTTTGGGCGTATTTTACGTGATAACTACATCATGAATCATATTGATATCAACAACCATGTATTAGGTATTGTGTCTTTGCTAGATACTAACCCTAAGACAGTATTTAAAAATCATGCAAACCGTTTGAAGAAAATGGGCCTTTAAATTTGAAAGCGTCTATAAATATTAAATAATTTTAAATTTGATGTTTAATCTGAGCAGGTTTAATTTTCCGCCGCTTGCGGCGTATTGTAGGCCTTTAGGCTAACAACTTGTCGCGCTAAAGCGCGACCTACATTAGATTACAATATACCTTTCTTCGCGAAGCGAGAAGCCTTGGCGCGAGGTTGTTGATTTAGTAAACCTAATAGAGACCCCTATTGTGATGAATCACCTTAGGGGTTTTTACATTGAATAAATGATTCTTATAGTTGGCAGTTTTTATGAAAAATAATAAAAAAATATTACTAGTAACAAGCTTAACCATCGCCGTTTTGTTAACAGGCTATTTCCAGTCGGGTAGTAGAATATCTATCGTAAAACCTGAAATGAATAATGAATTTCAGCCCTTATTAGCCAGTAATGAAATCGCGTTTGAAAAAGCCACCTCTGCCCATTTATATGTTGTTGAAAGTTTTAATAAACCGATACCTAAAAGCCTAGAAGACATCGATTTAAATATTGAACTGCCGCTTGATGCAGACGGAAATTTAATTGTAGGTATGGAAGTAAAAGATTTATTTGAACTGTATTTATCCGCAATGGGTGAAGAAGATTTGGATGATATTTTATTACGCATTCAAAGTGCCCTAGCCCAGCAATTAACCGCCCCAGCGCTAGGCCAAGGCTATGATGCCTTAAAACGTTTTATCGATTATAAAGTTGAACTGGCAAACCTACAAAAACAAACAGTAGATCCAACACTCAGCGAATTAGAAAATATTCGTCGTCAAAAAGAAATCCTCGCCGCCATTCAGCAAGAATACTTCTCTCCAACCGAAGCAGATGCTTTGTTTACCGCAGAAGCACAATACGATGACTTTATGTTAGAGCACCTAACCATTCAGCAGAATGAAAACTTAACGGTTGAGGAAAAACAGCAACAGGTACAAGCGTTAGAAGCCTCGTTACCCGAAGACGTACGGGCAGGGCGTGAAAGTGCCATGGCTCCAGCGAAAGTGTATGAGCAAGCCAGGCTTATGAAAGCCGAAGGCCAATCGGATGCGGAGATTTATCAAATGCGCTCTGAAACCTTAGGTGAAGAAGCCGCAACGGCATTAGCTCAGCTAGATGCAGAACGCAGCCAGTGGCAGCAGCGTTTAGATAGTTTCAAATCGCAATATGAATCCATCGAGGCTTCGGGTCTAAGCAATGAAGATCAGCAGGCAGAAGTGAATGCTTTATTAGCCCGCGACTTTAACTCTACCGAATCCATTCGGGTGCGCGCACTGACAGGGGTAGACTGAGCGATAGTCTGTCTATGTTTACAATGTATATTTGCGACTGTATATTTAGGGCATTACTCATATCGAGATTACCCTAATGACACAGCCTTTAGATACACAGCCTTTAGATACACAGCCTTTAGATACACAGCCTTTAGATACACAGCCTTTAGATACACAGCCTTTAGATACACAGCCTTTAGATACACAGGCTCAGAATACTTTACCTGACTATAAAAGCTTCAACGTGATTGTTGAGAATAAGATCGCTCACGTACAATTTTCTCGCCCCCAAGCCATGAACTCAATGGACAAAGCCTTTTGGGTCGAGCTGCCGTTATGCATGCGAGATATAGAAAGCCAAACCGATGCCCGCGTTATCGTAATCTCTTCTACGGGTAAACACTTCTCTGCGGGTATGGATCTAGGCGTCTTTACAGACGGCTCAGCCATGCCGCAGGCCAAAGATCCATCACGAGTCGCTGAAGGCATCCGCCGCTTAGTACTGCAGCTGCAAGCGACATTGAGTTCATTAGAAGAAATTCGCTTGCCTGTATTGGCTGCTGTTCATGGTGGATGTATCGGTGGAGCCTTAGATCTAGTCTGCGCCGCAGACAGCCGTTATTGCACCGAAGATGCATACTTCAACATTAAAGAGACAGAACTGGGTATGACCGCCGACGTAGGCACGCTACAGCGTCTACCAAAGCTTATTCCTGCAGGCATAGTAAAAGAACTGGCTTTCACAGGTCGCAAGTTCCTAGCGGCAGAAGCACAGCAGTTTGGTTTGGTGAATAAGGTCTACCCTGATCAAGAAAGTATGCTGGCTGGAGGTATGGAGATTGCGGCACAAATTGCTGCCAACTCGCCCTTAGCAGTCACTGGCTGTAAAGAAATGCTGAATTACAGCCGTGACCATAGCGTGCAAGATAGCCTTAAATATATGGCGACGTGGCAGGCGGGCATGTTCCGCCCGAACGATATGATGAAAACCTTCCAAGCCAAAGCAATGAAAACTCAGCCTGATTACGACGACTTATTACCAATTAAAGGTTTGTTCGAAAAGTAGCCCTCTCTTTAGCACAATAAAAAACGAATAAATGAACTGATAACATAACAAATAAGCGGCGCAAAGCCGCTTAATATCAAGCTTTGGCCCGTTTGGCCCAAAGATTGCTGTACCTCTCTCAATATTATTATAAAACGGTGAATACCCTACTGGCGCGATCAGGCATGTTCTTTAATGGAGCAGGCCCTAGATTGCTTGCACAGTAATGGTGCTATCGCAAAGAGAGAGGCTCCCAACTCATGTTTTCTGGTAAAAAGAAACTTGGCAACAAGCTATCGATTAGTAAGATTTTCGGCCGCAAGGAACAGAATCCTATCCGTATCGCGGATAAGAATATTCACCAGTGGAAATACACCACCTGTGGTTACTGCTCGACCGGTTGTTCTATCGAAGTTGGTCTAAACGAAGAAGGCAAAGCGGTTGCAAGCCGTGGTAATGCCAACGCCGACGTAAACCGTGGCAAGCTATGTATTAAAGGCATTTTCGAACATGAGTTGTTCGACGCTTCTGGTCGTGGCGACAAGCCGCTTATGCGTAAAGCACCTTATGATGCGTGGCAAGAATCTGGTTGGGATTCGACTCTTGATCACATGGGTAGCGAAATTCAGCGCATTCAAGAAACCTACGGTAAAGACAGCTTCGCCATCGTTTCAACAGGCCAGCTACTAACCGAAGAGTTTTATACCTTGGGTAAACTCGCCCGTGGTTGTATTGGCAGTAATAACTACGACGGTAATACCACCTTGTGTATGGCGTCGGCGGTATCGGGCTATAAGCGCTCGTTTGGTAGCGACGGCCCTCCTGGTTGCTACGACGATTTTGAACATACCGAATGTTTAATGGCGTGGGGTTCTAACCTTCCCGAGCAGCACCCAATTATTTACTGGCGTTTAAAAGAAGCGCTAGAGAAACGCAAATTCCCAGTGATCGTGATCGACCCTCGCGTCACCATGTTTGCTCAGTTCGCCGACATTCACCTAGCGATTACCCCAGGAACCGATTTGGCATTAATGAATTCATTAATGTACGTGATTCTGGATGAAGGCTTAGAAGATCGTGACTACATTAACGCTCATACCAATGGCATCGAAGAAGTAGAAGCGTGCGTAAAAGATTACGACCCAATTACCGCTTCTAAAATTTGTGGTATCAGCGAAGACAGCATTCGCCAAGTGGCTCGTTTATACGCCAAAGCAGGATCGGCGATGTCGATCTGGACCATGGGTATCAACCAGTCGACTCACGGCAGCGATGGCGTAGTCGGCATCAACAGTATCAACCTAATTACAGGTAATATCGGTAAGCCAGGTGGCACATCACTGTCTATTACAGGTCAGTGTAATGCTATGGGAACACGTGAGTGGTCTTCTTGCTCGGGCCTTCCTGGTTATCGCATGCTAGAAAAACCAGAGCAGAGAAAAGAGATTGCAGATTTTTGGGGTATAGACGAAGAGTTCTTCCCGAAGAAACGTGGCCTAGCACAAACCGATATTTTCCCAGCCATTGAAGCCGGTGAAATTAAAGGCTTATGGCTGGTGGCGACCAACCCAATGACCTCCATGCCGAATACAGCTCGTATTCGTAAGATCTTAGAGAAGCTAGATTTCTTGGTAATCCAAGATGCCTATGCCGATGTAGAAACCACCCAATACGCGCACATGTTTTTACCGGCAGCGGTTTGGGCCGAGAAAGAAGGGTGCTTCACTAATACCGAACGTCGTTACAATATAGTGCGTAAGGTACAAGAGCCAAAAGGCGATTCTAAATCTGACTTCTGGATTTTCAACGAACTATCAAAACGCTTCCCTAACGGTAAGAAAATTCACTTCCCCGATACAGTAGAAGGCGCGTTCAATGAAATGCGCGAACTATCGAATGGCCCAGGTCGTACGTTAAATATCTCGGGTATGACGCATCAGAAGATCGAAGACTCTTGTGGTATTCAATGGCCGTATACCACTGAAGATGCACAAAGAGATGAAGACGCGGCTAACAAAGCCGATGAAGATCTTATCGCAACAGGCAGCGGCGCCGTTAAAGTAGCAAGAGCTGTAAAAGGCGCGCAGCGTTTATATACCACGGGTAAGTTCCAAACCCCAGACGGTAAAGCCAACCTAATACCTTTACCGTTTGTGAATAATAACGAAGTGCCTTGTACCGAATTCCCATTCTGGATGAACTCGGGTCGCGTAGTGGAACATTTCCACACCCGTACCCGTACCGGCAAGATGGGCAACATGAACAAGTACAGCCCAACCCCGTATATGGAAATGAACCCAGATGCGGCGGCCGACCAAAACATTAAACACGGATCTTACGTACGCATAGTAAGTCGCCGTGGTGATGCCGTAGTGATGGTGCAGCTGACTCAGCGCGTTGCCCGTAACTCGGTATTCATTCCCTTCCATTTCCACGATTGTGTTAACCGCGTTTGTCTAGGGTTGTTAGATCCGCACTCGCGTCAGCCAGCCTTTAAACAAGGTTCGATCCGCATCGAAGAAGTTGATCAAACATTGGCTGCACAATTAAACGTCGAACGTCGTACTTACTAAGCCGGCATATAAAGGAGAGTGGAAAATGAATATTAAAGTAAATGAAGAAGCAGCTAATAAAACACCGGCAGCTCAAGCAAAAACAGTTGAGTTTTACGATGCCTCGGGTAATGCCAGCGGCTTCAATAGCGCCGACGTGGGTTCTGTACGTAACAAGCAAGAAATTAATGAAGAAGCGCTAGTTGCCGCGGGTAACCCAAGCCCAGGTAAGCCTGCGGTAGAAATTGGTTTACGCGAAGAAAACATGACGGGTTTGCAAAAGACCCTGCGTAAATACAACCCTTGGTTTATTGCGCGTAACTATCTCGATACCGTGGGTACCGATAATAGCGATTTAGATCCTACGCCGCGCCCAATTTTTGAAGTGCGTTCGGGCGAGCGTGATTACGCAAAACTAAACGATCCAGTCGTGCATGAAGCTAACCGCTACGGCACCATGATTGATCTGTTAAATATTTCAGATGTGCCCGTCGCTGAAGGCCGCTCGTTAGAAATTAACGGCAACCCTACGGTGGGTGAAAACCCAAATCGTAACAAGCAACACGGTTTCCACTTTACCGCTGATAACTGCATTGGTTGTCACGCCTGTGAAGCCGCCTGTAGTGAGAAAAACGATTTACCTGCGCACTTATCGTTCCGCTCGGTAGGTTATGTAGAAGGGGGCTCGTACCCAGACTACAAGCGCATGAATATTTCCATGGCGTGTAACCACTGCGATAACCCAGTGTGTATGAAAGGTTGCCCGACTAAGGCGTATACCAAGCACGCAGAATACGGCGCCGTTTTACAAGATCCAGAAACCTGTTTTGGTTGTGGTTATTGTACTTGGGTTTGCCCATACAACGCACCGCAGCTTGATCCGATTGAAGGCAAGGTGTCTAAATGTAATATGTGTGTCGACCGTCTAGAAGTCGGCCTTAAACCTGCCTGTGTATCGGCTTGCTTGGGTAACGCATTAAACTTTGGTGTGGCAGAAAATACCCCAGAAAATCGTGAGCAAGTTAAAACCTCTATTCCGGGTTTCCCTGATCCAACGATCACCAATCCGAATATTCGTTTCCAGCAAACCAAGCCAATGCCAAACGAAATGGCACGTACCGATACCATGCCGATTAAATATCACAAGCAAGACGATGGTTCTTTCCGCAGTGTGGTAGACGAAAAAGAAGGTAAGGCAAAATCTTGGAACCTTGCACGTTTAAGCAGCCGTGAAAATCCATTAGTGATCTTCACCTTGTTTACCCAAGCGGCCATGGGCGCGTTTATCTTATTATTCTTGGGTAACGTATTTGGCATCGAAAGTTTAGTCGCCGTTAAAAACAGCGTGGCCTACATTCCGTTATTAATCTTGCTGGTGGGCTTACAAGCCGTTGGTTTGATTCTATCGACCATGCACTTGGGTAAACCGATGCGCTTCTATCGTGGTTTTAACAACTTACGTTATTCTCCAGTAAGTCGTGAAGCGTTAGGCGTAGCGTTATTCTTCACCGGTATTGCAGCCTTTACTGGTCTTGAAGTTCTAAACTTTGGTCTTGAATACTTAGCTATTAGCGCTCCAGCTATTGCGGATGTTATTCCTGCAATACAAACAGGCGCAGCGTACTTCGCAATCACCACTGGCCTAATCGGCTTGTACTGGATGGTTCGCAGCTACCGCATTCCTGCTCGTCCTTTCTGGGATCATGCGCAGGTATTCACTAGCTTCTTCGGCACCTTGTTCAGCATGGGTTCTGTTGTATTAGGTTTAGTGGCTATTCCGACATTAGCGCTCTCTAGTTCCGAGATGGGCAATACAGAAGCCGTTGCACAGTTACTACAAATCACTGCAGGTCTTGCAGCTCTTGGTTTAATCGCCGAAGGCCTAGGTTTGTTGAGCCACGCTAAATACCTTAATACAGAAAGTGGCGAAGGTGCAGCAGCGCATTACGTGCAGCAAACAACCTTTGGTAAGACTTACGTTTTACGTAACGTATTAATGGCGACAACAGGTTTGTTGATGGCTATTGTTGCAATCGCTTTAAGCGCAACGACCCTTGGTTTAATTGTCGCGGCAATCGCAGCACCAGCAGCGATGGTGAGCTTATTAATCGGTCGTGCCTTGTTCTACATTCTAGTGATTCCAACGACTATGCCAGGTGCATTCTTTTGGAAGAACAAAGGCTTTGAAGAACACGCTCGTGATGTTGGTTTGGCTGATATGCCTCAAGTAGGTGTTGTGCCAGCTTGTCATCATCACTAGTCGATGCGAGTTATTAGCAGTGATTAAGCTGCTATAGCTAAACGGTTAGATAAAAGAAAGGTGGGCATTGCCCACCTTTTTTGTGGATAATTAGAAATATTAGACACACAGTTAGTCATATAAGTAGCTACAAGATAGAACGTAGCAATAGACGTATTTTGGAATAGAAAGATTATGAAAATTGAAGATGTATTAAATAAAACCTGTTTGATCGGCCTAAGCTACATCAATACCAATGGCGATCTTTTAAAGCAAGCCCAGTATGCGGGTACCGTTATCACTGTGGATAAGGAAGAAGGCATTACCATTAAGCTCGACGCTATCAAGGGTGCTGAGAAAGGCAAAAAATCCGAGACTCCGAACTTCCATATTCCTGCTTCATTAGACGCTTGGTTTATCGCGCCTAAAGGGCATTATAAAAATGCTGAACACCATATTGATATTGAAAACCCTGACTACTTTGTGACTTGGGATGTTGTGAAGAAGAAGGACGATACAGAAGAAGGGCAGCAAGAGTGGTGGGAGTGGCATCCGCAGAGTCAGGCGCCGAGGGTGAATTGATATTAACCATAATGGGTTTTATAAGAAACGATCCTTAATGTCTTGAGTTGGAATTAAGCAACTGTTATTTTTACCAAACAAGGTATAGCGATTTTTTGCGAAAACATCGTAGCAGTAATCTCTAATGGGTCTGGGGATTACTTTAAATACATAAAATAAAATCCAAAACCCTGATAAGTCTTTAGATATTTCTAGGGTCGCATTCGTTCTAAGAAAACACATGTTGTTTTTAACAAGGAGGAATGTGTCTTTCCCGACTTCAGGGACATTGAACTTACGAATTATGTCTTGTCCACTTTGACTTTGAGCTGCAGTAAATGTAAACGTCTTATGAGGGTCTCGCTTAATGATAAAGTTAACTGAGCCTTGGCAGAAGTTACATAAGCCATCAAACACTACTATGTTTTTATTGTCAGTATCTATCATGTTATGCCCTTCATTGGTTTGTTGGGTTTAATAATTTCATTGTGCCACCATATGAAAGTATAGGGCCGATTAAATACATGCTAATTTTTACTTCGAATTTGTATTCGCCATTTTCTTCATACTCACGCGCGTGAATTATAGGCGCTAGTCGCTTTGGTATAGGTATCCCAAATAATTTAGTAGAGAGAAAATTGTAAGAGAGTGAACCGTTTTTTTCGGTGGGTGAAAAGAATAAGTCTAGTGGGCCTAGCTTCTCTATCATACTGTTCTGATTTCTGAAAAAGCTAGATTTCATAATGTGGCCATCAAAATTACGAATCCATAGCATGCTAGTAGCAGAGTGGTGACATTCAACTTTCAGTGTGCAGGAATTGCGTGCTTTAGGAAAGCCGAATGTATTGCAAATAATATGAGCCAGTGCATTTCCACGCTCAATTTTTATGATACCTTCAATATTCTGGGTGCCTGTATGTACCTGCTTTAACAGGGGGGAAAGACTATTGAAGGTAGACCCCATTTGATTAGAAAGTATATTACCTTCACTGTTATCCATAATACCGTTCTCTTTTTTCAATGTTACTCTGCGTTCTGTTTATCGTTGGATGAATGTAATTTTAATGCCTTCATTAGGTCGCAGAGAAAAACGGGGTGTGCCTTTAAGTGTTGATTCTGATGGTAATAGCGATAGTTTTTTTAGTATTATTGCTGCTGTTAAAGCGACCTCCATCATGCCAAATGATTGGCCAATACAAATGCGCGGGCCAGCCCCAAAAGGAAAGTACGCGTATTTAGGCCATGTTTCCTCATTCATGAATCTATCCGGGTTAAACCTACCCGCATCTTTAAACCAGCGGCTATCCCTTTGAGTGATATACGGAAAAATTTGTACTAGTTCACCTTTTTTAATTATGGCTCCACCAATATCAACATCGTCAGTTGCACGCCTACAAAATAGGGCGTAGGCGGCTGGATATAGGCGCATTGTTTCTTGAATTGTGGCATTTAAATAAGGCAGTTTTCTGAGATCGTCATAGCTTGCTATTTCATCGCCCAAAACATGATCTAACTCTGTTTGGATTTTCTGCAGTACATTTTGGTGTTTGGCTAATAGTAAGAACAACCAAGAGAGTGTGGCTCCACTTGTTTCATGCCCCGCAATCAAAAGAGATATAACGTCGTCTTCAATTGCCGTGTTATCGGCATTATGATGTGTCATTAATATTGATAGTAAATCTTGTTGCTCGCCAGAGGCCTTATGTTTTCGTTCTGATACGATTTCTTCAATAAACTGCTTCATAGTTGCAATGACTTTTTTCTTATGTCGATTGGCAGAGGATGGTATGAAGTTAGGGAGCGTAAAAGGGGATGTTGTTTCATTATAGGCTATTTCAGACAAACACTTAACTGCTTCACTGATAGGCTCTGTTACTGAACCTATTTTTTTACCAAAAAGTGTTATGCCTGCAATATCTAAAGCATACTGAGCCATATCATCATCAATATTACTGTCACATTTTCCGTGTAAATAGATCTCGGCCACTAAATTATCGGTGAAATCGTTCGCATGTTTAGCTACCAAATTAGCATAGTTTGGGATTCGTTGCTGGGTAAGGGAGGGTAGTACTTTTCGTCTTCGTTTATTCCAAGAATCTCCTTCAGCAATCAATAGACTTTCTCCATTCCATTGTTTAAGGATATTCATAATCTTTTCAAAACGAATGAAGGAGTCTGATTTTTTTGCGAGTATTTGCTCTACATGATTAGGATGAAATATGAACCAGCAGCGATATGGCCCTAACCTTACTTTAACGGCATCACCATAATCAGAATGTAATTTCTGGTAATAAGTTAACGCATTATTCCTAATATGATAAAGGGCATCAATACCTAAGAAGAGAGAGGAAGGGCTTGTATTACGTATGTCAGGAAGCTTCATTTTCTAATCTACCCTCTTCATTCATGTTGGTTGCTTGAAGCCACTTGAAAGGCAGTAAGGCAAGTAATAACCCTGATGCAAATAGCGCATAAATAAAGTTTATGTGAAATAAAGGGTATATAAAAGCAGTTGAAGCTCTAAAGGTTAGCCCTCTGCTGGCATCAACATACTGAGCATCTGAGTAATTAATTTCGATAATAGTGAGCCCTGCATAATGTCTTTTTTTCAGCCATCTGATATAGGTAGCTTGAGCTGTGGATTTAGGATTCCAGTATAATTTTGATTCTGTTTTTATCCAGGGTTTCCATCTTGGCAGCCACTCGGGAACATTCGCTTTATATTCAGGCCATCCCTTGGGGAATCGAACGAGTAAGTCATTTCTGTGATGCCAGCGGACTAGTCCCATAACAAATATGACAGCCATTCCTGCGGCTAGCGATATAAATATATTTTCTAAAAATATTCCAATTATTATCCAAGATACTGCTGTGCAAAGTTGCATCGGGTTGGTGATGTATGAATAAAGTCCAGTTCTAACCAGGTGCTTTGTTTTATCTAAAGGGATGGGTGTTCCTTCACCATGAACAACAAACATATGCACGGCACTTAGGCCCATCACGGTGCATGGAAGCAAACATAAAGTAGTTAAAATAATACTAATTGTAGATTTTTGTTGTAAATTCCAGCTTCCTCCCATTGCCTGCATGATGAGGGTCGGCAAGACGAAAAAAGCTAAGAAACCATATGCAAATGCTAACAGTACTGCTCTTTCGGGAAGGTTAATGTCGAAGGCAGTCCACTTTGCCAAGAATAAAGCAGGGGTATGTACTAATAAGAACACTAGTATCACGCCTAGTAGCCAATAGTTTCCAGCAATGACAAATGGATCGAGGGATTTAAATACCAGTGCCTGTATGGCTATAAAGCTGATTGTGAAAATGAGAGGATTTAGCTTTGGAAATGCCAAAAAGATAGTAGGACCAAAAAGAAACGATCCTGCAAACCATAGATCAGCGGGCATTCCTAATATTAAAAGCGTCTCGCTTCCGTAGTGCCACATTCCTAGATTAATGGCTAAAGCATGTGCGGGTAGTAGTAACGCAATGCTATACAGAAATGAAAAAAAGCTTCCAACTAATATACGCTCTTCATTTTTATATCTTCTAGCCAGAAATAAAACGCAGAGTAATGGTAGTAAAAACAGGCTTGCTCTGAGCAAAATTAGTAAGTCATTGTGCACATGAATATCAATCATTTAATAAGCACTCTCTTGATAGGGTTAGAGATTATGCTGGATAATTTAGTCTCGAATAGCTCTACCATTAAAAACACCACGGGAAAGCCAAGGGCTAAATATAAAGACAAAGGAGGAATACTAATAATTAATAGTAATTGAAGCATGCAGCCCAATCGCATGAGCAAACCTTCTTTAGTTGCACTCTGCTTCATTGAGGCCAATATGAAAATGAGTATTGATGGGAATATTACGGCAAACGAGTATGACTCTACGCCCGAATTGATATCATCCATCCAGAGGTTAATTGCTGAATATAGTCTTACTGCATCAACAACCAGCGTAAGAGATAATAGAGTTATGAGCAGCTTAGGCTGAAGAGAATATTTCAACTTAACTCTTCCTTGAGTATTTGGTAGGTTGTGATATTACCTCATATTTAAATTCAGGTCACTGCATCAAATACCAGCAGAGAGCCCCTAATCCACTCCTCACTTACCATAGCTTTCTTGCAGTTCAGGGTATTAGCTACTTTAGTACATTGCACTGGTTTGCAATGAGAGAAGTATTTACCTGCTAGCTGCTCAGCATTTCATGACTTGTGCATAAACAGTCATTGAGTTGAATATTCACCCAATAGTCACAAATAAATAACACTCCAGACTTCTAAGCTCAGTATTCTCTAATGCAGCGCATTATATAATACTAATTCTATGGAGTTTGAAAATGAGCACCTCATTATCATTGGAAGGTAA
>Ga0105349_10000283_pt1 | contig 19223 bp, 15 predicted proteins | sample EN1Hudseemescosm_FD_83661 | JGI IMG/M metagenome (GOLD analysis project Ga0105349, IMG submission 83661) | Methane-oxidizing microbial communities from mesocosms in the Hudson Canyon - EN1B Hudson Canyon | ecosystem: Environmental > Aquatic > Marine > Cold seeps | place: Hudson Canyon...
CGATTGTGTGTGATTTTTTTGGCGTGCGTCTGGCAAAGGAACTGGTCACCCAGGGTAAGCAGGCCGATCTCACTGCCGCCAACAATGTGCTCGCCCATGTGCCCGACATCAACGACTTTGTGGCAGGCTTTGCAGTTCTGCTGAAGCCGTTGGGCGTGGCCACTTTTGAATTCCCCCACCTGCTCAAACTGATCGCGGAAAACCAGTTCGACACCATTTACCACGAGCACTTTTCTTACCTGTCGCTCACGGCGGTTAACCGTATCTTTGCAGCCAACGGCCTCAGCGTATTCGATGTGGAAGAGCACCTCACTCACGGCGGCAGTCTACGCGTGTTTGCTCAGCGCAGCGATACCGGGCAGCAAGCACGCAGCGCCCGAGTGGACGAACTGCTCCATCGCGAAGCGCAGGCAGGTATGCTCAGCGCCGACTATTACACCGGCTTTCAGGCCAAGACCGACAAGGTTAAGAATGATTTCTTCGCCTTTTTGTTGGAAGCCAAGCGCCAGGGTAAAACCGTGGCCGCTTATGGCGCTGCGGCCAAAGGCAACACACTGATGAACTACGCCGGCATCCGGCCTGATCTCATCTTGTTTGTGGTTGATCGCAACCCTGCTAAACAAGGGAAAACCATGCCCGGCAGTCATATTCCCATCGTAGATGAGATACGACTTCAACAAGAAAAACCCGACTACGTTGTCATCCTGCCATGGAATCTTAAGGCAGAAGTTATGCTGCAGCTCGAATATGTCAGAGATTGGGGTGGACGTTTTGTAACGGCCGTTCCAGCATTGAGAATTGCACCATGAAAGTTGCAGTCACGGGAGCAACCGGTTTTATTGGGCGGCATGTTCTTGCCGAGCTGGAGACAAGGTCGGTTGAATCCATTGCGCTGGTTAGGCCGTCTACAGTAAAAACACTTGGGAATTTTAAGTGCAGCATTGTTCAATTCGACCTGCATAACGCACCGCCCAACGCTTTTGAATTGATGGGGCGTCCAGATGTGCTCATCCATTTGGCATGGTCCGGTTTGCCCAACTACAAATCCCTGCATCACTTTGAGCAAGAACTACCGGCGCAATACCAGTTTCTTAAGAGCTTGGTCGAGTCCGGTTTGCAGACCATTGTCGTTGCCGGAACCTGTTTTGAATATGGCATGCAGTCTGGCTCATTGAGCGAAGTGTTCGCGGCACGCCCGAACAATCCCTATGGGTTTGCAAAGGATGCGCTTCGGTGCCAGCTTGAATATCTGAAAGCCGCTCGCCCATTCCAGTTGGCATGGGCTCGCCTTTTTTATCTTTATGGGGAGGGGCAATCTGAAAGCTCACTGTTGTCGCAACTCAGAAGAGCGGTTGAGCGAGGCGATCAGTTTTTCAATATGTCTGGTGGGGAGCAACTGCGTGACTATTTGCCTGTTGCCGAGGCTGCCAGGCACCTCGTTTCGCTGGCTTTGGCAGAAAAGGATATTGGCGTTGTCAATGTCTGCACGGGGATTCCGATTTCTGTTCGGAAACTTGTGGAGGGATGGATTAAAGAAAACGGCTGGTCGATCAGGCTAAATTTAAGTCACTATCCCTATCCTGATTACGAGCCTATGGCTTTTTGGGGTGATTCACAAAAACTCTCATCCATTATTAGCAAAACCACATGACAAGTAAACGCATAGACTTTTTAGAAGAATGTCGGGCTAAAGTTTCCCATTATCCGAATTCTGAAAATATCTCAATCAAACCGTCAGCATTTGAGGTTAAAAATGCCAAGTCCTCGGCTGAGCTTGTTTCGGTTGGCATCCCTGTGAGAAATGGAGGACAGACACTACGTAGGGCGATTGATTCAGTCCTCTGCCAGGATCACAAAAATCTCGAGATTATTATTTCTGATAACTGCTCAACCGACAATACCGCTTCGATTGTGCTTGAATATCAGCGACGCGATTCCCGAATAATCTATCATCGACAAAGTCAATTTATAACTGTGGTCGAAAATTTCAGATTTGTTTTAGACGAGGCTCGGGGCGAATACTTCATTTGGGCCGCGCACGACGACAGACGCAGCGCTGATTATGTCTCCGAACTCCTGCATGCGATGAAGCTTGATCCAGAACCTATCCTTACCTTTGGGGAATGTTATTCAACTTGTTCGATAGAAGAAGAAGGTTGTATTGCACCATATAATTTTGATAATACAACTCTCCGTCCCTTGCAAAGAATGAGAAAAGCTGTTAATCCAATGTGCGCACATCTTTACGGATTATGGAGGACTGATGTTTTGCGGGGTATTCGTTTTTATCCGTGTATCTGGGCGTGGGATCAGCCGGTCATGCCGGCAGCCGCGTATCTCGGGAAGTTTAAGTATGTCCCGGGTCCGAAGTTCATATATCTTACGGTGGACAAGAGCCATGTTGAGCGAGCAATCTATCAGGACGGAAAGCTAAGCTTTAATAAGTACCACAGCATGCTGGAGCTTCTACTTGCCACGTATAAAACAAGTGCAGGTGTAGGCGGAGTGCTGATTGGCCTGGCCGCGGCCCTTTTTGTAGTCCAAATGCATACTCGTAACCTCCCAGGTTTTATCTCACGAAGATGGCAGAAGATGAAACCTACTCGAGCGTAACTCGCGCACCCAACCGGGTGCTGGAACTATTTCGCCGCGTCAAGGCTCGACTTCTCAGAGAGTCAATGCAGTGAATAATGACCTATCGGTATTCAGTCTTCTGTTTGTTAGATGTGTTTTAGAGTTACAACTCCAAGATTTCATGTTTTATTTACTTAAAATTTAAAGCACATGTTTAATGCTGCATAAATACGCAACATAAATAAATATAGATTCAATATTGTAAGTAAATATTCTAATAACTTTGTAATAAGAGAGGTAGATTCAATGAATAATAATTTTAATTGTTTGAGAGACCCTGTAAACAATAACGAATTAATTGTGGATGGTGATTTCATTAAATCATCGGATGGTAAATCACACCCAATTATAAATAACATACCACGGTTTGTAGATGTTGAAAATTATAGCGCCGACTTTGGAGCTCAATGGAACATGTTTCCTAAAACACAACTTGATTCACACACTAAACTTGATGTGTCTGAATCTAGATTAGCTAGATGTTTACAAAATGACTTGGAAAATATTCGAGGCAAGTTAGTTCTTGAAGCGGGTAGCGGTGCAGGTCGGTTTACTGAAATACTTCTAAAATACGGTGCAATCATTCATTCTTTTGATTTTTCAAATGCTGTAGAAGCTAATGCAAAAAACAACGGACATAATGAAAATTTAACGCTTGTTCAAGCAGACATAAGGAAAATTCCATTCAAAAAGTCTTCTTACGATTATGTGGTTTGCCTAGGTGTCTTACAACATACGCCTGATCCTGATGAGAGTATTTTAGCATTATGGGAAATGCTTAAACCAAATGGTGTGTTGGTTATTGATCACTATGCCTTTAAATGGAGAGTGTATTTACCTCCGCCACTAGGTCAAGCTTTAGATATTTATAGAATGATAATATTAAAGTTGCCTAGAAAATCACGGTTTAAGGTCGTTAAATATTTGGTCGATTTTTGGTTTCCTATTCATTGGAAGTTTAAAGAATCATTATTAATTCAACGTGTTTTAAGGCGGTTATCTCCAGTTATATTTCATTATCATTCTTTAAAATTAACTAATCGTCAGATGTATTATGAATGGGCGCTATTAGATACTCACGACTCTACAACAGATTTTTATAGACATCATCGTACTGCAAAACAAATACATCAAGTTCTAGACAATCTAAATGCAATAGATATAGTAGTCAAACATGGCGGGAATGGAATAGAAGCATATTGTAAAAAAAGTTAGTGATAAAACACGTATTAATTTATTTAATATTTGTGTTGGGCAATATTAAAACTAAATTATGATGATTAGAAATAATAAAAATAAAATAAGTGTTTATTTGTATTCTATTGGTCTATTTATATGGAGTACATTTAAATTCTCTAGCATATCGTATTTGGCGGAATCAAATTAACAATTATATTTATTGCTTATTTGATTTCTTTGTAAATGTTACATTAATATTTTTTATTTGAGTAGTAATATATGTGTGGAATAGTAGGTTTTTGGTCGGATGATGGAATTCATCCTGAAAAATTTCAAGCAACCATATCTAAGATGACAAATACTTTAACGCATCGTGGGCCTGATGACGTTGGTGTATGGGTAAATGACAAGAATGGTATTGCATTAGGTCAACGTAGACTGTCTATTTTAGATTTATCAGCAGCAGGTCATCAGCCGATGATTTCTGAAAATGGTAGGTATGTAGTCGTTTTTAATGGTGAGATTTACAATCATTTATCATTACGTAAGTCTCTACTAGATGAAGGTGCGGTTTCATACAACTGGCACGGTCAATCTGATACCGAAACTCTTTTAGCTGGAATAGAACATTGGGGAATAGTTGAAACATTAAAAAAATTAGTAGGTATGTTTGCCATTGGGATTTGGGATTATACAGATACAACCATAACATTAGCTCGAGACCGCATCGGAGAAAAACCTCTATATTATGGATTTCAAAAAAATACACTATTATTTGGATCAGAATTAAAAGCATTAAAACCTCACAAAGATTTTGCAGGTGAAATAAACAGAAATTCAATTTGTTTATATCTTCGTCATAGTTATGTGCCTACACCCCATTCGATTTTTAATGGTATTAAAAAACTACCACCAGGAACTCTCATACAATTTCCTCTAAAAGAGAATGTAGACACTCTTAAATCTGTCGCTCCTATGGAATACTGGAGTTTAGCTGAGGTAGCAAATACAGGACTAAATAATCCATTTAAAGGTAGTGATGCTGAAGCGGTTGAATTACTAGACAAGCAAATACGCGACTCAGTTAAACTACAAATGATGGCCGATGTACCTTTAGGTGTCTTTTTGTCTGGCGGAATTGACTCATCATTAATAACATCTTTAATGCAAGCCCAATCTGTGCAGTCTATTAAAACTTTTTCAATTGGCTTCGAAAGTGCAGAATTTAACGAAGCTATATATGCTAATGCAATAGCAAAACATTTGGGGACTGACCATACCGAACTATATGTAACATCGGAAGACGCTATGCAAGTAATTCCATTGTTAGGCAAGATATACGACGAGCCTTTTTCTGATTCTTCACAAATACCAACTTACTTGGTATCTAAGTTAGCCAAAACAGATGTTACTGTTGCTTTGTCAGGTGATGGGGGTGATGAATTATTTTGTGGTTATAACAGTGCATTCTTCGTAGATCAATGGAAATATATTTCTAAAATACCCTATAGCGTTCGGAAATTACTTGGGGATTTAATTCGATGCGCTGTCAATTACCCTATAGATGCCTTAATTAAACACTCAAGAAATACAAATACTCGTTTTGTTAAATTAAATGAAAGATTAACTTCACTAGCCAACAGGTTAAATAAAGTAGATAGTGTCGATTCCCTGATTTATAGTCTGGCATCAGTCATTGATAATCCAGAAGATGTTGTTCTTGGCGCACAAATTCAATCTAATTATTTTACAGATATTTGTAAAATGTCTGCGATTAAAGACATTAAGCCAAGACAAATGTTTTTAACAACAAAAACATATTTACCTGATGACATATTAGTGAAAGTTGATCGTGCAGCCATGGCAAATAGTTTGGAAACACGAATGCCATTATTAGATCATAGAGTAATTGAAATGGCATGGGGATTGCCCATGTTGATGAAAATTAGAAATGGTGAAAAAAAATGGATATTAAAACAAGTATTAAATAAATATGTTCCAAATCACTTATTTGACCGGTCAAAATCCGGATTTAGCATTCCATTGGCTCAATGGTTGAGAGGACCCTTAAAAGCTTGGGCGGAAGATTTACTTAATAAAGAACGTTTAGTAAAAGAGGGGTATTTTGATGTAGAATACATTCATGAAAAATGGGTAGATCATCAAGATGGTGTCAAGAACAACCAAACATTTCTATGGAGTATATTGATGTTCGAAATGTGGTTGCTCGAACAATAAATTAATGACTTTATCTGAATGTATCCAAATCTTAATTTCGTAATTTAATCAATATGCATGAATATTGTTGATGACTTGCTTGGTAAGTATCATCAACTAAACGCTGATAGTAGTTAATATTTATGAATGAAAAAAATAATTTTAAAATATTTTACGAGTCATGAATAACATCATTTTTCAAGATCCTTAACTTCAATATTCTTGCAATAGAATTATCTTTGACAGGAAAACTGATTATAAATTATGGCAATTAAATCCAATATAAAACACGTGCTTCTTAGAGTTGCATATTTAATTATCTCACGCAATTCTTTGCCATTTTCTAAAAAATACAGCATGCTAATTGCGTCCATAAATATAATTGAATTGTAAAGCAAACTCTAATGTCAAATGTATTATTAATTACTAATAAACTTCAAAAATATCCTTCAGGAGGTCGTCAATTATTATGTAATCTAAATCATGATGCTCTTCAACAGATATATGAAGAAAGTTTATTTCTGTTTGAGTTGTCGCATCGCCGCATTCAAGGTCTGATTTCTATCATGAATGCCTTTCAAGGGTATTTCGATGGCTTAGATGCTAATGTTATATTGGCTGTGCTTCTAAAAATCGAATCAAAAAATATTGACAAGGTATTTGTTGATGGTTCGAATTTAGGTGCAGTTGTTAAGATAATAAAAAATCAATTCCCACAAGTAGAAATTTGTACCTTTTTTCATAATGTTGAGGAAAAATTCTTTCTGGGTGCGTTTCGTCAAAATATCAGATTCCGCTCCTTAGCTGTTTTGATTGTTAACTATTTATCTGAAAGAAAATCTGTCAAATATAGTGACAAGATAATATGTCTTAATGAAAGAGATAGTCTCTTGCTTCACAAAGTCTATGGCCGTAAGGCAACACATATATCCGCAATAGCACTATCAGACAAGCTGCCAACTGATTTCGCCAATAATTTCAAGCCATCTCGCGAAAGGTTTGCGCTATTCGTTGGAGGTGATTTTTATGCCAACAGAGAGGGTATTCTCTGGTTTGTGAAGAATGTTGTTCCATGTATTGATATAAAAATCTATATTGTGGGGCGTGGATTTGAGAAGCTACGGAATGAATTAGAAGGCGATAATAAAGTTGTAGTTGTTGGTGTTGTCGATAGTTTGTCGGAGTGGTATCTTAATGCGCAATTTGTTATCGCACCGATATTTGACGGTTCTGGAATGAAAACAAAGGTGGCAGAAGCGTTAATGTTTGGTAAAAAAATAGTAGGTACAGAAGAAGCATTTACAGGTTATGAAGATATTGCCAATCGTATAGGGTGGTTATGTGAGAGCGCTGAGCAATTTGTTAACGCCATTAAGACAGCACAAAATGTTATCACACTTAACTTTGATCCATCATTGCGTGCTATTTATGAAGAGAAGTACTCGTTCTCAGCGAGTAAAGCTCGGTTCGCTAGAATTTTACGTTCCCAATAGTTAAACCAGAAGGTTTTTATTGATGATTAAGGGTTATAACAACTTAAGTATGTTTAAAAACCTGTTAAAGTACTGTTATGAAAGTAAAAAACAAGTATGTAATTCGTTCCCGTATTTCAGAGGCTAAATTTAGATAAATAATTAACAAATATTTGACCGCTATTAGGCTTAGGATCTTGGAATTATCGATGCTTCAATCTGCCACTGCTAGTGTGGCAGATTGAAGTCGATGAATCGTGCTTTGGCGCATGGCGCATCCGCGGAAAACATGGCCGTGGTGCTAAAGGTAAAACAATAGTATGTGGCTTGTTAAAACGGAGTGATAAGATTTACACTGAGATTGTGTCAGATTGCAAGGGTGTCACTCTGCAAAGGATTATCAATGGTAAAACCAGTATTGACAGTGTTATTCATTCAGATGGTTGGCGTGGTTATAATGGACTTGTAGATTTTGGTTATAAGAAGCATTTTATAGTGCACCATAGTAAGAATGAATTTGCCAGGAGCAATTCACATATTAACGGCATTGAATCATTCTGGGGTTATGCAATAAATAGATTGGTAAAATTTACAGGAATGAATAAAAGTATGTTTAATTTGCACTTAAAAGAATGTGAATTTAGACTCAATAATCGTAAGCAAAATATTTACAAAATTTTGCTTGTAATATTTAGAAAAGAAGCGCTTAAGTTATCTTGACCCTTGATTAATTACATAAAATCAACCATCCGAAATCTTTTTCCTGCACGTTATCAGGTTCCTGTTAAATATTTGTATAACTGGCTTCTTAATGATTTAGAGAAGGAAATGTCTTTTTTGAAAATGATTGTAAAAAAACAAGACCGAGTTATTGATATTGGTGGGAATAGGGGAGTGTATGCCTATCGTTTTTGGAAACTAGGGGCCAATGTAGAAGTGTTTGAGCCTAATCCTCTTTGTGCAACAGTTTTGTCTGTATGGGCAGCGGATAAAATAAATGTTCAAGTACACTCAGTTGCGCTATCCAGTACTTCTAGCTCTGCATATTTACATATTCCAGTGGATGATTCCGGTATTGAGCATGATGCATCCGCGTCAATAGAAAATAACACATTTACACATGCTCGTGACCAATTGGTCGATCTAAGAACATTAGATAGTTATAATTTTCAAAATGTGAGTATGATAAAGATTGATGTTGAAGGGCATGAAAGCAGTGTTATCGATGGTGCCGAAAAAACTTTGCGTTCATCCTGTCCTGCTTTACTGATTGAAATTGAGCAACGACATAGTAGTAATCCAATTAGCGAAATGTTTGATCGGATACAAAGCTTTGGCTATCATGGGTATTTTTTAATGAATGGCAATCTAACAACACTAGATGATTTTGATGTTGATAAAGATCAGTCGGTCGAAAATCTGGGCAGTCAGCAATCAAATTACATCAATAATTTTCTTTTCTTGCATCAAAGTAGACTGAATGTCGGAGAATACATGCCACTAATAAAATCGTAGGCGCTAACATGAAGATTTGTGTCGTTACACCACTTTATGCCATTGCCGGGGTACCGTTGGCTCAAATACGTTTTTCATGTGCTTTAGCAAGCAAGGGGCATGAAGTTGATTTGATGATTGGTAATATTCATCCACAATTTACGTTCCATGGGGTAGAAGGTGTTAATATTATTATTTTGGAATGCCCAAACGTCAGAAGTATGTTTTTTCCATTAATGAAGTATTTACGTGAAGAAAAACCTGATGTTGTTTTTTCAGCAGAAGACCATTTAAATACAACAGTACTACTTGCTGCTATTGTTTCAGGTTCAAAAGCAAAAATTAGTGGTTCCTCTCGTGTAACTCCTTTCGATACATACTCAAATACGCCTTTTTCTAAACGTTGGATTTTAAAGCAATTGACACGTGCGGTGGCGTGGCGTGCTGATGCTTTGACCTGTGTCTCTAAAGACATGGTTAAACAGTATAGACAGGTTTTTAACTTGCCACCACATGAGTGTATCTACAATATTGTTGATGACAAACAATCAAGATTGAAAATGCGGGAATCTGTTGAACATGAATGGTTTCTAGACAATACGGTCCCCGTACTGATAGCCGCCGGTCGATTAGTGTCATGGAAGGGATTCGATTACCTTATTCATGCAATAAAGGAACTTTCTCAGAAAAGACCAGTAAGACTGCTGATCATGGGGGATGGCCCACTTTATGCTGAACTAGATCGATTAATTTCAGATTTAGGATTAACAGATTTAGTAGAGCTGCTCGGTTATGTAGAGAATCCTCTAAAATATTTTGTCCATGCAAATGTTTTTATATTATCTTCACACGTCGAAGGTCTTCCAAATGTTCTAGTTGAAGCTATGATGTGTGGTTGCACACCAGTGTCTACAAATTGTCCTACAGGCCCAAGTGAAGTGTTACAAGATGGAAAATATGGCTATCTTGTACCAATGCGTGATCCATCCGCTATGGCAACTGCGATTGTGCAAGCATTGGATAATCCTATTCCAAAACAATTACTTGACGAAGCAGTATTGCCGTTTGAAGAGAGTGCAGTAATCTCAAATCATTTTGAAACTTTAGGTCTAAATATGATATGTGGAAATAATAAGGTGAACAATTGAAAATTGGATTGAATGCAACTTGCTTGAACGACAGGCCTTCTGGTGCAAAACAGAGGTTTGTCGGAATTTACAGTAACTTGATCAAAAATCTTGCGGATGCGGAGTTTGTTGTTTACGAGCCTGCAGATTGCCGAGTCGGCGCCTGGTTCGATGGCGCGCCAAACGTCACAGTCCGGCGCACACCGCTACCGAGTGAGGGGCGCGCCCGGAAGCTCTTCACTGGGCTACGCTATTGGGATACGGCCCTTTCTCGAGAAGGGTACGACATCTTCGAGGGATTGAATCTGCCACTCGTCAAGACTCCGACAGGGCGAACGCTGCTGACGGTCCATGACATTCGTGGAATGTACTCAGAATCCGGGGTGTTGGAACGCTCGATATACAAGCTCGCACTTGGGAGGTCGATTGCTCGCGCTGACCATGTGATTACAGTGTCTGAGACTATGAAGCAGGAGATACTTGGTTTCTTTCCAAGAGCTTCAATTTCGGTGATTTACAACGGGATAGACGCGACAAAGTTCGTTACGGTTATCGAGGCAGACTTGCAGGCGGTTCGTCGCAAGTACGCATTGCCAGAGAACTTCGTTCTGGCGGTTGGACATCTTGAGCAGCGAAAAAATTATTTGTGCCTGATTGACGCCTTGGCCATACTTCGCGACCAGGGCCAATCTTGCAGCTTGCTCATCGTTGGCAACGACAGTGGCGAACGGCAAGTGATCGAGGAGCGGATCGAATCTGCCAAGCTCACCTGCACTGTCAAGTTCTTGAACAATCTCAGTGACCATGAAGTTCGTTGCGTTTACAAGCTCTGCAGTTTGTTCATCTTCCCGTCGTCGTATGAGGGTTTTGGAATACCCATTCTTGAGGCTATGGCAGCAGAGCGTCCGATGGTGTTGAGCGACCTTCCTGTTTTTCGCGAGATCACACAAAACAAGGGGGTCTATTTTCCCCACGACGATGTCGAGGCGATGGCAGTGGCCATTGAGACAGTGCTCTCATCAGGCAGTGAACGTGCTCGCTTGATTGACTATGGCAAGGAACGTGTTCAAGCCTTTAATTTTCAGAACCTGGCTGGGCAACTGGGAAACTTGTATAAGACTTTAGTGCCGTAGACCATGGGTCGGTTTCGGATCATAAAATAGTATGAAAAACATCGATGAAAAAACAGTAGCGAGCTTTGGTGATGAATGGTCTCGTTTTGATCAGTCAAGCATGTCGAACGACGTGGCGTGCAGGGTGTTCAACGAGTATTTCGCGATGTTCCCGTGGGATGCGTTGTCATCAGATACCGAGGGTTTCGACATGGGTTTTAGCAGTGGTCTCTGGGCGTTCTGGGTGTCTCCTAAGGTTGGGAAACTGCGCAGTGTTTGCCACCAGACAGTTAGGACTTTGGCTACTCGCTGGGTGTTTTGCATCACTTCCCAGATACCGCTACCTCCATTCGTTCGTGCGTTGACATGTTGAAGGTTGGTGCGCCGTTGCTGCTATATCTTTCCTACTACCGCAAACACAGCTTTTATACGATGCGAACAGATGCACGTGATCGTTTTAGCACACCGCTGGAGCAGTGTTTCACGAGGCAACAAATCTGTAAAATGATGATAGGAGCTGGTCTTGTGAATGTGCGCTTATCAGATGCGGCGCCGTACTGGTACGCTGTTGGAAACAAAGAAAAACCATGTGCGGATTTGCAGGTTTCTTAATAACTCAAACCGGCAGCCTTGAAGGGCTGGAGGTGTTGGCCACACGCATGGCGAATACCATTGCGCACCGCGGTCCGGATGACGCGGGTGCCTGGACCGATGCGCAGGACGGCATTGCGCTGGGCCATCGGCGTTTGTCCATCATTGACTTGTCACCTGCCGGTCATCAGCCGATGCACTCCTCGTGTGATCGTTATGTAATTGTCTTTAATGGTGAGATTTATAACCACTTAAACTTAAGAAATCAGTTGTCAGTCGACAGTCGACAGCGTCAGTGGAAAGGCCATTCTGATACTGAAACATTATTGGCGTGTTTTGAGGCTTGGGGTATTGAACAGACTCTAGCTAAAACTGTTGGGATGTTTGCGCTTGCGCTTTGGGATAAGCAAGAGAGAAGATTGTATCTTTCCCGTGACCGACTGGGTGAGAAACCGCTTTATTATGGCTGGGTGAAAGGGGCTTTTGTTTTTGGTTCTGAACTTAAAGCGTTAAAGGCTTATCCAGGGTTTTATAACGCGATTAACCGCGATGCACTTACGCTTTATTTACAGTACAACACTGTGCCTGCGCCGTATTCTATTTATGAGAATATTTATAAGCTGGAACCTGGCTGTTGTCTCTCTCTATCGGTTGACGCTATTGCTACTCCTTTATCTATTGCACCTGAAGTGGGCGGCGAATATACGGGCCTCTCTCTTTCCCGTTGGTGGTCGCTTTCTGTGGCGGTTGCTCAAGGCAATGATAATCGAATTAATAATGAAGAGGAAGCATTAACCGTTCTGGATCATCGCCTTCGTGATGCCATTCGATTACAATCAATTGCCGATGTGCCTTTGGGTGCCTTTCTCTCGGGTGGGGTCGATTCGTCTGCAATAGTTGCATTGATGCAGTCAGAAGTGGCCTCTCCGGTAAAAACGTTTACCATAGGTTTTTCAGAATCGGAACATAACGAAGCGATTTATGCTAAAGAAGTCGCAAAGCATCTTGGTACAGAGCATACTGAGATCTATCTCTCATCTAGTGATGCGTTAGAGGTTATTCCACGTTTGCCAGACCTGTATGATGAGCCGTTTGCTGATTCGTCTCAAATTCCTACATTTTTGGTTTCGCAGATGGCGAAACAGCATGTTACCGTAGCGCTCTCGGGCGATGGTGGTGATGAGTTGTTTGGTGGTTATAACCGCTATCTCTGGAGTCGCCGTATTTGGGATAAATTTTCCTGGTTACCGTTTCCTGCTCGTCATGCTTTGGGTCGTTTGTTGTTGTCACAGCCAGTCGGTAGCATCGATCATTTAGCGCAATTTCTTTTTCGTCTGGTTATGCGTGACAGGGTGATCCTTTTAGGTGAAAAGGTACACAAGGTGGCTGAGTTGCTGCTGCGCGCACGAAATTTAGATGATCTTTATCGTAGTGTTATTGCTACATGGAAGTTACCATTACCCGTCGTCAGTGCCGAAGCGGGTGATTTGTTTGCACAGTTTACGGTTATACCTGAGTTCGCATCAGCCGAAGAGCGTATGATGTTTTTCGATACTCTAAGTTATTTGCCGAATGATATTCTTTGCAAGGTTGATAGGGCTGCTATGGGTGTGAGCCTGGAAACGCGGGTACCATTTCTTGACCATCGTGTGGTGGAGTTTGCTTGGCAGTTGCCTATTTCAATGAAAATAAAAGACGGGCAAGGAAAATGGCTTTTGCGTCAGTTGCTTTATAAACATGTGCCAAAAGCATTGATCGAACGACCCAAGCAGGGTTTCGCTATCCCACTGGGTGAATGGCTTCGTGGGCCACTGCGTGACTGGGCAGAAGCCTTGCTGGATGAACAACGTTTAAAACAGGAGGGTTATTTTGACCCTGAACCTATTTTATATAAATGGAATGAACATCTGGCAGGGCGTGGTAACTGGCATCATCATTTGTGGAGTGTGTTGATGTTTCAGGCCTGGTTGGAGACGCAATCATGATTTCTTTCTGGTTGGCTTATGCCATACCGGCATTGCTGTCTCTAATTACGATTCATCGGCGGTACTTATCACTGCTCTGGCTGTTTCTATTTTTTAGCTTTGTTGTATTTGTTGGTTTGCGGCACGAGGTAGGTGGGGATTGGGGTGCCTACGTTAGATCCTATGAGTCTGTAAAGTACTACTCATTTTTGGAGCTTATCTCGCTGTCGGATCCAGGTTATGTGTTTTTAAACTGGATTTCGTACCAACTAGATGGCGGTGTTTATCTGGTTAATACGCTTTCTGCTATTATTTTCTTTAGTGGTTTAATTGTTTTTTGCCGTGCACAACCATTGCCTTTTCTGGCATTTACGATAGCAGTGCCTTATATGATTTCAGTGGTCTCCATGGGGTATACGCGTCAGGCGATTGCTCTTGGCTTTGTTATGTTTGGGTTTAGGTGTATTTCTGCAGGCGGTTTAAAGCGCTATTTATTTTGTATTGCTATTGCTTCACTGTTTCATAAGTCAGTGGTGTTACTTTTTCCATTGGTTATTTTTTATCAACATCGTGGGCTTGTTCGCCGCATGTTTAGCTGGGGTCCTTTTAGTTTGATTATAGGGTATTTGTTTTTTTTAGATCATTTCAAAATCTTGTGGTTGCACTATGTAGAGCACCAAATGCAGTCCGATGGAGCGTCCATCCGTTTATTGATGAACGCACTCCCGAGTCTTCTGTTTTTTATTTTCTATCGTAAAATAAAACGACGGTGGCCTGATGATTATCTTTTATGGTTTGGGTTGGCTTTGGTAACGATAGTTTTATTGCTATTGGTTAATTTTGCTTCAACTGCGGTTGATCGTGTGGCGCTGTATTTTATTCCTTTGCAATTGGTGGTTTTTTCTCGTTTACCGATGTTGTTTTCTGTATCAGGTGGTCGTGCAACAGTGATCAGGCTAATTGTGGCGTACTATGCACTGGTGTTATTTGTTTGGTTTAATTTTGCCACTCATGTAATTTACTGGTTGCCTTATCAAAATATCATCACACTGGATATTTTTTAGGATAAGTCCGAAGTCATAAGTTTTCAGTCGAAAATATTGAGTCAGAAAACAAGTAATAAGTTGTGGGTCTGAAAAAGAAGTTATAAATTTGGAGTTAGAATTATATTTTGAAAATTGCGACAGTTTTAAACACTACCTGGAATGTTGTTAATTTCCGTCTTTCTCTTATTAAGACTATGTAAGTCCACACCAGCACCGTGGATGACATTATCGATAGCCATGTCCTATTTAGTAATTGTAGTCTCTATGGGTTATACAAGACAATCAGCTGCATTAGCAGTGTTGATTTTTGAAGTGTTAAATAAAGATAAATTTTCTAGAAAATGGACAAAGCAAGATTATCTTATCATTGCTTTAGCTATTGTTTTTGTTTTAAATATTTTCAAAATATTTGAGCATATGATTTTTTTTATATTACAAATACAGAAATGAATTCAACTGGCGCATTGACAAGAATGTCAATGAGTGTAATTGCTGGAGTCGTATTCTTTTTTTTCAAGAAAAGATGGAAGAATACTTATAAAGACTCAAATCTATGGATGCAATTTAGTGTTACTGTCTTTCTGATACCCATTAGTTTTCATCTTATCAACTACAGTTGATCGTATTGCACTTTATTTATTGCCGATGCAAATTGTTATATTTACAAGAGCCACTTTGCTGATATCTAATATATGTATTACTAATATCATTGACATACTTTTATGCTAAAAATAGACTTAATAAGATAAATATGGTTCTTAAGTCGCCAGAAAAACAAATTTATAGGTGTGGACTTTAGATTTGGTTCTGATGCTATTCCCAAGTTTTCCACGTGAGTAATGTATCTAAAGCAACTTTTATTAGCTTCAACACTGTCTTTCAGTGGGGTTGTTAAATCATCAGAAAATAAGTATATTGCCCCTCTAATCTTTCCATCAGACATGTGACAATGAACAGTAAACTTATAATATCATGTTATTATGTCACATAATTTACAAGACTCAAAAAAAAACATGAAAAAAGCTTTTATTACCGGAATAACTGGACAAGATGGATCGTATCTCGCAGAGTTTTTATTAGAAAAAGGATACGAGGTTCACGGCATCAAACGTCGTTCATCATCATTTAATACTGATCGTATTGATCACTTGTATCAAGACCATAATGAGACAGATCGTAAATTAATACTTCACTATGGTGATCTATCTGATTCAATGAGCTTAGTACGTATTATTCAACAAATCCAACCGGATGAAATATACAACCTGGGTTCACAATCACACGTTGGTGTCTCATTTGAAACTCCAGAATACACAGCAGATACCGTAGGGCTGGGTGCGCTTCGTGTGCTTGAGGCTATTCGCATTTTAGGTCTTGAAAAGAAAATTCGTTATTATCAAGCTTCCACCTCAGAGCTATATGGCAAAGTTCAAGAAACCCCACAAAAAGAAACCACCCCTTTTTACCCGCGCTCTCCTTATGCGGCGGCGAAGCTATATGCTTATTGGACTACGGTTAACTATCGTGAAGCTTATGGTATGTATGCCTGTAACGGCATCTTGTTTAATCACGAATCTCCAGTGCGTGGCGAAACCTTTGTTACTCGTAAAATCACTCGTGCATTAGCACGAATCTCACTAGGCTTACAAGACACAGTTTATCTTGGTAATCTGAATGCTATGAGAGATTGGGGTCATGCTAAAGACTACGTTGAGATACAATGGTTGATGTTACAACAAGATGAGCCAGATGATTTTTGTATTGCTACTGGTGTACAGTTCTCAGTACGTGACTTTGTCAACTTCGCCTGGGGTCATCTGGGAAAAACCATACGCTGGGAAGGTGAAGGCATGGATGAAAAAGGTTATGACAGCGAAACTGGTAATTTACTCGTAGCAGTTGATAAGCGTTACTTCCGTCCAACAGAAGTAGAAACATTATTGGGTGATTCATCTAAAGCTAAAGAAAAACTTGGTTGGGAGCCAAAAATTACTCTTAAAGAGATGGTACATGAAATGATGGAAAATGACATCAACATCGCCAAGCGTGATTCATTAGTTAAAGAGCATGGTTTTAAAGCGCCAGACTTTAACGAGTAGCGCAAGTTCAAGAAAGCATGTCATAAGAACACATAAGTGACTTAAAATCTTAGCTAGTTAGAGCTCTCAATCATTTATCATTCGTACAAAAAAAAGTAACTTTTATAGGGATAATGAAAGTAAATTTTGTATCTTCTTTCTTGCGTCTATTAAAAAAACCCATTTCTAGAAAAGAAAGTTGCTGGGGATGATAATCTTACCTAAATACATTATGGTTATTTTAAGCTGTGATCTTTCTATTTTTTAGTCGATATTCATTATGACAAGAAATTATATTATTTTTTCATCCATTGATTGGACAACACATTGGCAAATTCACCATCAGCTTGTTAATTCAATTGTTGAGTCTGGTGGTCATGTTCTTTTTGTTGAAAATACGGGCGTTAGGTCTCCACAGATAAAGGATTTTGGACGAGTTATTGATAGAGTAAAAGCTAGACTCAATTCAATTCATGGATTTAAAGATGTTAAAGACAACGTAACTGTTTTTACGCCAGTGTTTATTCCGTATCCATATAATAATTTATCAATTTCATTAAATACTTTACTTATATCCAAGTCAATTATGAAGTGGATAAAGGCCACTAAATTTTATAAACCAATATGCTTATCTTTTCTTCCAACGCCATCAATACAGAAGATTATTAATGCCATTGATCCCAGTTTGAAAATATATTATTGTGCTGATGATATGTCTAGATCTCTTTCAAATCCTAAAAAGCTTAATAAATATGAAAACAGGTTTTTTAAAGACGTAGATTTGGTATTTACAACTTCTCATAAGATGTATAGAAAAGCTCTGCAGTTTTCAGATACTGTTTTCAATGTTCCAGCAGGCATTGATTCAAGAAAATTCCCCCCCAAGAATGTATTAACTGCTCCAAGTGATATTGGAGAAATAGCGCGTCCAATTATTGGTTATATAGGGGCAATTAGTGATGTCTTTGACAAAGAGTTGATAATAAAGTTGGCTAATTCTATGCCAAGTATTAATATTGTTCTTGTGGGACCAAAATTTACAAATATTGACACACTGAAAATTATTAAGAATATCACAATTCTAGGTGAAAGGTCACATGATTTAATGCCTAACTATATTAATAGTTTTGATATAGCATTAATTCCATATATTGTTAATGAGGCTACAGATAGCGTCTATTCGTGCAAATTAAATGAATATTTATCCTTAGGAAAAATTGTGTTGTCAACTAACTTGCAAGAAATCAGAATATTTAATAAACAATATAATTGTCCAATTAATATTGGCTTCAATACTGAAGACTTTATTCAGAAGGCTAAAGAGTTAGTTGAAACATTAACTGAAGATACTGAAGAAAATCGTACTCAGCGTATCAAAATTGCAAAGGAAAATACTTGGGATGAGAGATTTTCAAAGATAAGTGCAGTAATAAACGACAGCCTCGAATCGAAATTAAGTCATAATATCAATTGGAAAGATATTTTAATTGACAAATACAAGAGATCCAATTATTTGATTGTTAGAAAACTGTCCTTTATTTTTGTATTTTATTTTCTAATCTTTCATAGTCCGTTATTTTGGTTTATGGGCGAACAGTTAGTCGTAAAAGATTTACCTCAAAAATCAGATGCAATCGTAGTATTTAGCGGTGATGGAGAGGTTAGTTATCGAAATTTAAGTTATCAGAAGAGGGCGCTTGATGCTGTAAAACTTTTTAACAAAGGACTCGCCGATAAAATATTTTTATCATCTGGTAGACATCAAACTATTGCAGATGTAGATATGATTAAGTTGTATTTAATAAGTAAGAATATACCAAAGTCTTCTATATATATCCTTAAGGAATATCCTAGTAGTACTTATCAGAATGTGGAAATGGTGAAAGAAAGTCTTGACAAAAATAATATATCATCCATTATATTTATAACATCACCGTATCATTCACTTCGATCAGTGCTAATATGGAAAAAGAATGCGCCAAGAATTAAGATTATTGCGCCTAATGTAACGAGTCAACTCAATAGAGGTATTCAATGGGGTATTAGTTTGAAGCAAATGAAGGTTATTGCATATGAGTATGCTGCAATTTTTCACAATTGGCTCTTGGGAAGAATTTGAGTAGTTTTTTCTAACTAAACGATGCTATCAAATATATAAAATAAATGGAATGTACCAAAGTTTATATTTGACATTGCTGCCAAAATAAATCCTAAAATTAAATACAAGCTTGATAAGTTATTTGGCGACGAGTGTTACTCATCTGCAAAAATAGAAGCATTGGGATTTAGAGCTAAAAAAACATTAAAAG
>Ga0105349_10000287_pt1 | contig 19133 bp, 17 predicted proteins | sample EN1Hudseemescosm_FD_83661 | JGI IMG/M metagenome (GOLD analysis project Ga0105349, IMG submission 83661) | Methane-oxidizing microbial communities from mesocosms in the Hudson Canyon - EN1B Hudson Canyon | ecosystem: Environmental > Aquatic > Marine > Cold seeps | place: Hudson Canyon...
ATTTGTTGCTGATTCGTCCAATTTTTAAGTGTTTGGCTGATGTATTCAGGGCCATTATCGCAGCGTATCGCTAAAGGCTTACCTCGCCATTCAATAATGCGCTCTAGCGATCTAATCACTCGAATGCCGCTTGTCCTGAGCACTTCCTATTGTTAATAAACCAACGCCCCACTCAAATGAATAAAAACCAGCATCTGAGAAACTACCAACTTTACTCCCCTCGTACTCAGAATTAAATATATGACAACAGTCCTCAATAATTATTAAGTTATATCTTCTTGCAATCTTCACGATTCTCTGTATATCAGCAACAATACCAAATGTATGCTGGATTACTAAAGTTTTTACATCTTTATTATTTTTTAATTTACCCTCTAAATCATCAGCAGACATCGTTACCCCCTCTTTTTACAATGTCTATAAAACCGGCTTTGCATTTGCCGCAAAAACACCCTCTGAAACCGCACTACATGTGTAAGCTTGAATTGCTACATAATCATCAACCTACTCCGCTTGCAATTAATAACTCTGCCAACGCAGCACGTCCTCGGAAATACAACAATTGACCGTCTATCAAAAACCAATAGCCTCAATCATTTGATTGTTAATTACTTCAATATCAAAGCGTTCTCGAGCCATCCTTCTACTCTCAATACCCATTGAGTCCAATTTGTCCCTATTCTCGACGCACCATAACATACTATCAATCAACCTCTCTGTGCTTTTTACTGGTATAAGCTTTCCATTAACACCATCTATAACGGTTTCTTTACATCCGACAGCATCTGTTGTAATTATAGGTCTACCCATAGACATTGCTTCCAGAGTGCTACGCGGCAATCCTTCGTGGTACGATGGTAGAACATAAACATGGCTAGACCTTATATAAGGCCTGACATCCTCGGTATGATTAATGTGCTTAATAAATCCACTACTAACCCAAGAGTTAACTTCTTTCAAGTCAATCCCATCTGGGCCATTATATTCAGATCCAAGCAAAACAAACTTTATGTTATTTTTTGTTTTTGAAATATGCTCTGCCGCGGCAGCATATTCTCTCAATCCTTTTTCTGACAATAATCTAGCGATACATAGAAATATAATCTCTTTAGTTTTGGGTAATTCTGAGAATTCAAAATGATTTAAATTAACACCGGAGCCCTCAACTAAACAACAAACTTGAGACTTAACAACGCCAAGCTCAATAAATCTATTCATATTGTCTACATTTTGAAAAACTACCGAATATGCATTTTTCAATGATAATCGATACAGATAAATTGCAATATACATAAGGATCCTTCTCATATTGCCAGCATCATGAAAAGCATAACCCAATCCAGTAATCAAAGCAGTAAATCTTACATTTAAAATTCTTGAAGCCAACCCGCCCCAGATTATTGGTTTTATTGTAACTGCCAATATATTGTTCGGCCTATATTTATATATTGATGAAATAATATTAAACAATGTCATCATTTCAGATAGTGGATTTATTGAACTCCTATTAATCCTCAAGGTAATGTAAAAATCTACTATTTTATTTATTTTATTTTGCAAATCCTCAGGACATACTGGAGCCAAAGCTGCAACACAAATTCCCCGATCTTTTATGCGTAACAATAAATGAGATCTTATATTTGTCAAAGAATATGCATAATTTGATATGATCAGGAACTTCTTCTTGTTCTGTAATTCTTTATTGTGCATTCTTCCAAACCTCTAAACAGTATAAAGTCCACAGCATTTGGGCTCTCTTTTCATCTGAAACATTGATTTTCCCATGTAAAAGTCTATTAATAAATTTCCACTCGATAAATTGACTTGAATAACTACCCTGATTTAGACTGTCAAATATATTCTCTTTAAGCTCATAATCAACCCATTGCTTCAATGGAACCTCAAAACCTCTTTTAGGCTGTCTGATTAGCTCATTTGAAAGATATTTTTTTGACAACTCTCTTAATACAAACTTTGTATTCATGCCGTTGATTTTTAATTTATCTGATAAAGTTGGGGCTAGCTCAAGCATATATTTACTTAAAAAAGGACTCCTTCCTTCGATAGAGTTAGCCATAGTAGCAATATCCATCTTTTTTAATAAATCGCTAGGAAGAATCATATTGAAGTCCATATACATAACTTTTGATAATTCTGAAATATCTTCATTATTTGTTGCCTGAATAAATCTGTCCATTTCTTCAAAAGTTTCATTCCCTTTAAATTCATAAACATCCTCGAAAATATTATTAGTGGAGCTATTGTAATAATCAATCCCCGACTTATTTGATATCATTAACATTCTAAAAATATAATTATAAAATGATTTTTTATTATTTGGCTTTGGTAAATAATTTGCTAGAAATGAGAAATGTGACACCGCCTTAAGAGCGTTATTACCAACAGGAACGTAGCGACGATAACCACCAAATAACTCATCAGCTCCATCCCCATTCAATACAACCGTGACATGTTTTTTTGCCTCGCGACTAACATAGTAGCTCGGTATTGCACTACTATCCATAAATGGCTCTCCATAATTTCGGAGTATATCTTCCACATCATCTTTAAGGTTCATTGAAAGTTGAATCTCAGTATGATCAGTTTTATATTTTTGAACTGTTAGCTTTGCTAAGCCAGATTCATCATAACCATCTTCAAATTTCACCGTAAAGGTCTTTAGCTTGTCAACATATCCACTAGCAATGGCAACAATTAATGAACTATCAATACCCCCACTTAAAAAAGCACCAACCTCCAAATCAGAAGAAAGCAACCTATCTTTTATGCTTCTATGTAAACACTCATCAACTTTTTTTAACGCAACATTAATATCACTTATCTTGCCTTCTTTGAAATAATTTAAATAATTAAAAAAACGATTTTTCTTTATCGATAGATCATTCAAATTCACTGTATACACACAACCTGGATCTATTTCAAAGACATCTTGATACGGTGTTTTATTTTTATAAAAGAATCCATTTCTAATATATGAATAAATTTCATCATTATTTATAGACAAATTACTAACGGCATTTTTTATAGAATTAAGCTCACTTGCAAATATTATTGAAGTAGAATTTTTATAAAAATACAAAGGCTTCTTTCCAACTCTATCTCTTCCTAAGTAAACTTCATTAGTCACTTTATTCAATATTGAAAATGCAAACATTCCATCCATATCAACCAATATTGACTCACCATATTCAATAAAAAGAGCTAACAGGGTTTCTGTATCACACTGGGTTTTAAAGGTGTATCTTTTGACCTTGTTACGCAAAGATAAATGATTGTATATTTCTCCATTGTAAGCAATTACATAATCTCCGATTACGAATGGTTGAGCTCCGTTGGAAACATCCTGAATAGATAAACGGGTATGGATTAGACTAAAATCCTTATAAGTATAAATATTTTGCTCATCTGGGCCTCTATGAAACATAGAGAGTTTAATACTATCAATCTGCTTTTCACTTAAACTGGTACCGCCCGCTATTCCGCACATTTTAATTTTGATTTAGTTTTATAATTAGATCAGCAAGAATGGGTAGCTTAATCTGCATAGAGTACTCTTTTTCAATATACTTTCTAGCTGCATAGCCATGCTTTTCCCTGAGACTGTCCGAACCACACAAAACACCCAGAACTCTAGTCCAATCAACTACTGTTATAGCGAGATAGCCAGCATTTGATTCTTTTACAATTTTTTCATTCACTCCAACAGGAGATGCAATAATTGGCTTTCCACACGCCATATACTGAATTAATTTATAACCACATTTTCCTCTTTCAAAGAGACCATCATTTAAAGGCATAATCCCAATATCAATTGCTTGAATACTTTTTTCCTCTGTATTTTCAGTCCAATCTACACATTTAACCTTAAAAACATCACTATTAAACTCCGCACCAATGACATGCAATACAATATCAAACTCACTACTTAATGCCTCCAATGACTCTCTCACTACCTCTAAAAAATGAACTGTAGATGGAGTTCCAATCCATCCAATAACAATACCAGGTGATATTTTTTTTTCTGAAACATGGTACTTATCTATATCAACAACCGTAGGAATAATCTCTATATTCTTCGAATTTGCTGCTTGTGCTCTTTTTGCTATATATTCATTTCCGCAAATCACTAGATCTGATCTACGCATAATTACATCAATCTTTTTAGATAAAAGTTTAATATAAAAATTATTACTCTGATCATAACAATGAAAAACCGCATCATCATAATCAACTATATATTTTTTTTTGAAAAAATAAAGTAAGCTTTCAAATACGCTGGGAAGGTATGGAAACAATTCTTTTTCAATAATAACTAAATCATACTTAGCCACAGAAATAAGTTTAATAACTCTTCTTATATAACAAGCGATGACATTGAAAACTGACCTGCCCCGTCCTGAATACAAAAGATTTATATAATTTTCATTAAATAAAGGAGATGGCTCTATGTCTATATTATAACTTTTGAGCAGGTCAATATATTGATAAATACGCAGTCTACTACTAGCACCATTGATTGCGTAACGTGTAAATGCTATAACTTTTACGCTCATTTTTTAAATATTCTGTTTTCAATCAAATTCATACCTTCCTTCATAATTTTCAATTGGAGAAAATTATGAACCCAATATATAAATATTTCTTTAATTTTTTCTTCTCAGTATCGCATGAACCTCATAACAAGGAAAAATATAGCATAGAGAATCTTCATAAAACTCTTTAGTATATGGTGAAAAATTAAATAACTTACCGACAATGTATTTAACACCTGAGCGAATAAAAAAACTCCTGTCTGTCTTAAAATTTAAGCTCACTTTCTCTAAATTAAATTTTATATCCATATTGTAAGTTGGCACCCTTCTTGAAAACAACGAACAATCCGAATAATAACAAAAGGTATACAATCCAAAAAAAGTTTTATGTGTTGGATCTGAATAGTAATAAGGATTAGAGAAATGTGGGGCAGTAAAGCCAACAATTCCATTTCTTTTAACAACACGCGCCAATTCTTCAATAAGACCTGAAATGTCTGATATGTGTTCAATAAAATGAAAAGAATGTACCTCGTCAATAGTTGCATCAGGGAACAATTTCAATACCTCAAAAACATCCCCGCAAATATCTACATTTGGATAATTTATTGCATCAATACCGATAGAATTTTTTACTTTCTTGTGATGTCCACATCCCAGTTCTAGAATAACCTTTTCATTAGAGTCAAGCTTATTGGTCAATAATTTATTAATTATATCTTCCATATTGTGCCTCCTAGCGTGAGCGTAGTTCAAATAATGAAACAAGAAACATTTTATATCCCTTTAGGGTCTCTATGATTAAAGTATATGATTGCATTATAAAAATGGCATGGATCAACCTTGCGGGGAATTCTATAAACAATGTGACGAGTATAATAAATAAAGTTGTCGCTACGTTATGGAGTTTATAGAAATATTGAAGCCTACTGCGTAGATTAAAAAATAATCTATTGGCGATAACCTTGCTTGATGAAACACCGCCATAATGAAATGCTCTTGTGCCTGAATAATGGACACACTTATAACCTTCCTTTTTAGCACGATATGAAAAATCTACTTCCTCATAATACATAAAAAATCTCTCATCAAAACCATTTAATTTTTTATAAACATTGCTTCTAACAATAAAGAAAGCCCCTATCACTTGATCCACCTCCCTTGTAGTCAAATGGTCCCATTCTTTCATAAACGTACCCGATAAAGGGATTAGCTTATCTAATCCTATTACACCACTAACCACATTAAATATTGATGGAAACCTAGCACAACACCTAGCGATATTACCATTGGAATCTTCCAATGGAACACCTAAAATACCAACAGATATATTTTTCTCATCATCTAAAAAATCCAAACAAAGGCTTAGTGTGTTCTCAAATATTCTTGCATCTGGATTCAGGAAAAGTAAATAGTTACTATTGCAAGTGTCAGCTCCGATATTGCACGCTTTAGCAAAGCCTAAATTGTCTGAATTTTGTATTAATGTTAATTGAGATACTCCTTCAAGAAACGACAAAGAATCATCATTGGATGCATTATCAACAACAATAATTTTATTTACCAGACCACTACTATATTTAATGACTGATTCAACACACTCTTTTAAGTACAAACCAGTATTAAAATTCACAATTACAACATCAACTTTTTTCATAATAGCTTAAGATACCTGGATAATTTCTAAAACAGTAAACACAAGATAATAAACACACATAGACATTATGCAACTAAACAATAGTAATGATGAGTAATTAATCCTTATTTTACTTGAGAACAACAAAGGGAAAATACCTAACAATGAAATCTCACGAACCCTATGTGCCACACCAGGATTATCATTTAACATGCTATAAATTAATAACCCAATAATGATTAAAAAGGCACCTCTTTTTTGGGCTTCATTGAAATGCTTCCAGTTAAAAATACAGCACAGTGAAATTAAAAATTGAATAACCGTAATTGAATTAAAAATATTTGCATATTCTCCATTATCTGAAGCGGATATAAACTGATTAACCTTAAATACGTTGTTAGACATTAATAACAATATATTATCAAAGAAAATTGCTGCCAATATAATTAACAATATACCGAAAAATGGTTTTTTAGTAAATTTCAACAAATAAATAATTAGGCCAACGTAATGAAACATTGCTGCCAATATTGACTTAAGTATAAATTTTTCTCTGTATACTGGATGAAACAATATATAAATAACAATTGTAGTTGAAATTGCCGACCTCAATTGACTGGCTTCTAAAGTTGGCAAGAATATTATGATATATATAAACCATGCTACTATTGGATGATTAAGGTATCTAATGAATAATATGTATTTTGTTGATAAAATAATGGATGCAACTAAAAGAAAAGTGTCACTCCCTGATAAAACACTAGATAGATAATAATAAAGGACTACAAACCCAGGCTCAAATCTATTATTAATAATAAATTCTATTGGTCCGTCACTGGCACTTAATTGATCATATACTAACTGATACTGGATGAAATCATTAGACACGGTTCCAGTATAGAAAACAAGCAATGAAATACTAGATAACAAAATTAAAAAATGATAAATAAGTATTACATTTTTATGGATATACATAATATATTAAATGTAATTTTATTATTTTTGTAACAACAGTTTATAACCAGCTAAAATAACCCTAATTAGGAACAACGCTATAATAGCCAGTGTAAGGTTGCTTAAATTATTATGAAATGGCATTATAATTACATATTCTTTATATTTATTCCAGTCATAAACACCTAAACCCCTAAGGTTGAATAGAGACCTTACACTAAATTATTGGTTTTGCGTGAATGATCAATAATTACCTTTCCTTGAATCCTCCGATTATACTTTTCCGGTAGGTTACGTACGGAATTACTCCAATCATCAATAAAATTGAAATATATTATCTGCCCAATAACTTTTCTTTGCCTTGCATGCAGAAAAAAGTTTTACGGCATAGAAAACCAATAATAAGGCACTAAGTAAAAATATTACAACATTTAGAATATATGCTAGCATTTACAATACCTGTAGTGGGATAGTCTAATTAGCAACCTATCTAGAGGTAAAGTAAGAGTCTATTTCATTGAAGGCACTCTGAACATTTTTTATCGACCTTTCATGTTCATCCATAATGCGTGATTTCACTAAGTGCTTAGTCATAGCAGCCACTTCAATATTGGAAAAACCGTATGATATTCCATACCTATCTCTATAATCTGGATACCATTGGTCTATACTCACGTTTTTATCTGGAATAACAACAGATTCGCAGCCACACAATACAGCAAATATTGAATACGCAGTCAAAGTGTCGTATGAAATAAATCTTTTTACCTTTTTAAATATCTCTGAAACTTCTTTGTGAGACTTCCCATCGATTAATATAGAATCTTCTATATTATGCTGTATAGGCTTACCTTTTCCTTTTCTAATACAATAGGCAGTTCCAGATCTTTCGGCAGATGCGCCTTGAGTATTGTAAAATTCCACAGGATAGTGAATAACTTTTAAATGAAAATTTGAAGTAGTAGATCCAGAATAAGAAAAATCTGAAATTGCTGAATTAAACTTAAAGTATAACTCACCCTCTCCATAAAAAATATTACCATGATGATAACCAGGATTATGAAGAAGCCATCTTACAACATTCTTAGCCCCTAATGGATTCCCCATTGTAACTTCAGGATAAATAACCACCCATTCATCCCAATTTATATCTTTAATACTGTAAATTACCGGCGTTTCAAAGGTTGGGTTAGTTTTATATCCTTTTATTATGGATTTTATTCTGTTATCCATAAAACTAAGCACAGAATTTACATAGTTACTTTTATGCAAAATATAGCTTTCAAAATAAGGATGTAAAAAACTTTGATAGCCTATTTGATTCAAAATAGAACATAATTTGTGTAAAACAACGACACCACCGCCTCTATCGTCATAATATGGAGCAAAAATTAGAATTTTTTTCTTCATAATACCGGTAAATATTAAATTGTATCTGCATTGAAGAATTTAACTATAGATTCCACAATATAATGTAAGTCATATTCCTTCATATTATAATATAATGGCAGACGAAGGAGTCTATCACTCTCGGTAGTAGTATGAGTATCAACCCCATGAAAGACCCCAAACCTCTTGCCAGCCTCTGATGAATGTAATGGAACATAATGAAACGGAGCTAAAATATTTTTTTCTTTTAAGTAACCTATCAACGCATCTCTAATATTCAAACTCATAACCTTAATATAAAACATATGTGCATTGTGGATGTGATTATTTGGTAGATCGATAAATCCCTGATCTTCTAGATACTTAAGACTGTCATAATATTGATACCAAGTCTTTAATCTATTTTGAGTTATTTCATCCGCCATCCCAATGTTACCCCAAAGGTATGCGGCACTTATATCATTCATGAGATAACTACTCCCAACATCAACCCATGAATACTTATCCACAGCACCTCTAAAAAACTGGCTTCTATTAGTCCCTTTTTCTCTTATGACTTCAGCACGACTTACAAATCTATCATCATTAACTATTAACAACCCCCCTTCTCCACCGCTTGTAATGTTTTTTGTCTCATGAAAACTATAAGAGCCAAAATGTCCAATAGTCCCCAAAGGGGTGCCATAGTATGAACTCATCATACATTGTGCGGCATCCTCTACAACATATAAGTTTTTTCGGTCAGCAATTTCCATAATCACATCCATATCACAGCCAACCCCAGCATAATGTACAGGTACTATAACTTTAGTTTTCGAGGTAATTGCAGCTTCAATTAAAGTTTCATCTATATTCATGGTGTCTGGTCGAATATCAACAAAAACAATTTTTGCTCCGCGTAAGACGAAAGCGTTAGCCGTACTAACAAAAGTATATGAAGGCATAATTACCTCATCACCTGGCTGAATATCAAGCAATATTGCAGCCATCTCTAAAGCTGCTGTACAAGATGGTGTCAACAATGCTTTTTTACAACCTATTTTTTCTTCAAACCATGTTTGGCATTTATTACCAAAGTTGCCACCTCCAGAAATCATACTAGATCCCATTGCTTGTAAAACATATCGCTCTTCATTACCAGTTAATGGCGGCATATTAAATTGAATTTTATATTTCATTTAATAAAACTTACTCCTAAACTTTATATGGATAAAATTGTTTTCATTATTTCTAATATCAACTAACTGTATTAAACCTCTTTTGCATACTACTATGGGAAATTTATTTTTTATAAATATTACTTTTCCTACATGTCTATCCCTATTTTCAATAATCACATCATTGACAACATCCAGATCTACAAAATTTACAATTTTTCTATCTAGATACGCCTTTGCACCGTCATAAGGATAACCAACTGCATCTACAAATCTTTTTATTTTCTCAGCACTCCAAGACCAATCAATATAGTAATCTTCATTATCAAGCCAGAGACTATATGTAGCCTCCTTTTCATTTTGTCTTGTTACTTCAAATATGTCATTTGTCTTTATTTTTCTGTATACCTTATCAACAAGATAAAAATATAGAGGCAGTATCCGGTCAATTACTTCATTAATCTTTATAGGGTATTTAATCTCAAGTTTTTTCTGAGCGATTATATTACCTTGGTCATAATTTTCACTGGCTACCAATGCAGTCACCCCAACATTTAACTCTTTATTAATTAGGGAATTTACAAGAGGTGCAAAACCACGATATTTAGGAAGTAAGGAGTCATGAAATACAATTAAGTTATTTTCATTTTTTATAAGCCATCGCCAACCAATGGCAAATTTATATAGACTTGGAATTTTCTCTAAGTCGGAGAAATCTTCAAATCTATTGAAAAATTTTATTTTTGATTTTATCGCCAACCCCCTAATCTCATAAAAATAATCTTTTTTAATAGCTTTATCATTACTACTTACAATATAAGTAACTGAATCAATACCAAATTTCTCAATGAAACTTTTCAAAGTAATATAACCCTTAAGATTCATAATATAAAATGCTACCTTGACCATTTTCTTATCCACTGACACTGACACTAATTCAATTAAACATATTTTTGTAGTACATATACACTTCTTTTGGTAATTCTCTACGAGAATCAAGAGTTTTAATTCTTTTACTTAAGAAGCCATATTCATCATCATGAAATAGTAAATTATTTTTACGTAAAACCTTATACCATAAAAACATTTTATGCGTGTAATACTGGACAATATCTCTTTTATCCACTATTAAGAATAAAATTTGATTCTCCAAACAATAATACATTAAAGAGTGCATACAATTATCGAATATTATAACATCACCTCTGATTAACAGTTTTTCTGCTATCTGATCAGAAGAAATAACAGTCCCTCTAATACCTTTGTATCGATTTGATTCTAATTTTCCTGGGTATTTCTTATTAAAATAATTAACTCCATGCTCTGCCAACTCATTGTATATATATTTTGGAATCTCAGAACACTTCTTAACATCAAAAAGAACAGGATAACAATATGAAGTAAACTTAGAATCATTAGATGATTCAATCCATATTACTTTACCATTTTTTTTTTCATTATCAATCTTCTGACTAGCAGAATACCTTGTCTGATGTGCATTTTCTTTTGAAAACCCCCAGCCAATAAAGCTATTTGAAACCATCTTTTCAAAATATGTAAGAGGGTCGTTGTACGCAACATCATAGCCCCCGCCATGTTGGTGCCCAACTATATCAATCTTCCTATTGAGAAGAAGAATACACTCATAACCTTTAAACTGCATTATCTCAATTGGTGCGCATTCTAGCCTTGTCTCTCTTAAATTATTACATTTTATTTGTTGTGATATGAAAACATCCGGGATATTTTTATTAAAAAAGATATTATTCGCATTAATGCCTAGATGAAATAAATATAAATTTATTATTTCAGTAATTTTTATTACTAAAATATTGTCAGAATTACGTGGAAGTTGCGAAACCAATAGCTTCGTATGCTTAACTAGTAAGCTCAAAGAAAAACCAGCCGAAGGTGCGCTTGGCAGTCTATATTGCATAGGAAAATATCTATCAATCCAAAGAATAACTTTTTTATTTATATTTAGATCATGAGATGAAGTTTCTTCTATTCCAAACTCATTAAAATACGAGTAAGATATTGGATCATTGTTCCGACTGAGTAAAAATTCATTTAATCCCTTGTCGCCATAACAACGATGTAAAGTACTAAGTGAAAATAACCAATATTCAAATAAAGATATTATCTTTTCGCTATTGACATAACCTTGATAAAGATAAGTTAACGATTTTTCTATTTTCACATAGCCCTTTCTATGTGAATCAAAATTATGCAAGTAAACTGAAATCTCTCGCATTTGCCAATTCCTTAATATATTTATTTCCGCTCATATTAACAATATCATTAAAATTACTACTATTTATAATATTAATGTAATTTGATAACTCTTTAACTATTAAAAAATTATACAAAGGGTCATGGTCAGCCAATCCTTGAACCACTTTTCGTTCATCAACATTATTATTTACTCGGGTAAGAGTTGGGTAGTATTTTGAATATGCATCAGCAGATAAGTATTGATCATATCCTTCAATTACACAATCAAACCTACCATTTTTTAAAATCAAATTATAGAGCACCCTCCCTAACGCCATAGATCCACACAATTCTGAACAAGGTAGCATCTTTGAATGCTCAAACTCCTTATCTTCTATAGGAAGCATGCTACTTATATATATATTTCCATACTTATTTAATAATTTATTTTTAAATTTCTTGTCATTTGCAATCTTGGTTCTGTAATAAATAGAATTTAAAAAAAGAATTGAATCTCTAAATTTATCAGTATTTTCATCAATATCTTTAGTTACAACTAGTGTGCAATCTTTATATTCAAGATTAGGGGGGGTTTTAGAGTTCGGCCCATATAAATAAAAAGCCTCTTCTGATGTTTTTCTTATATTTTTTAATTCATTATCAACAGGATCATAGATTGACAAGTTATCAACATAGCCAGATTTACATAAAACCCATAAATAATGGTTCGCTACATATTTCTCGTATTTGTCGGTAGAAAAATATAATATAAGCTTTGCCCACTCATTTTTTTTTCTAATTGCGGATGTTAAATTATTCTCTTTTAAGAAATCAACATATTCAGCCTTAAGAATCCTTGAAGATAAATAATAATAAAAATATTGAATTATAAAATTATCAGTTTTTTTCAACAAGATCTTAGCAATAACATTTAAAGTGGTTGTTCTCAAAAACTTCAACATTATTCGACTAACATATCGTATTAATCTATTTACTAGTTTATTTTTATTAGCCCTCAAAGTAACCTCTACTCCCACTTTGTGATACTGATGTAATGCAATTTAGATGCATTAATCATAGCTTTAAAACAATCGGGATACTTTTATTTAATTGCTTCGACAAAAAATGATGCTTGGGGCTGTGTATTATTAAATACAGCCCCATTACTGAAAACAGGGTCCGTTGTCTGCCTCTGCCCGACCTTATTAACACTCTTAAACCCTAATTCATTTAAACAAGTTAGCATCTTTTGTGAAGACCAATATGATTTATGTGCATTTGGAACATTTCTATATTTAGGGCTGTTTTCAGCTTCGGATAATATTCGCCTTACAAATTTAATTCTGTTTTCCTCTAGCTTATGATAAATCCCATATAACTCCTCATCGGAAAATAAATCAACAACATGTCCTGCAAATGATCGTGTGACTAGACGCAGCCAACTATCATAGGCCCATACCCCGTCACGCACTCTCATCTTTTCTTTGAACCATGAAAAAAAACTTGCATCTCTTGCCTCATAAGCGTCAAACATCATCTCCATATCTGGCAAGGCTATTCTAATAACCCCACCTGGCTGCAATATCCTATAAGATTGCTCTAGGATTTTGAAAACTTGATTATCAAACAAATGCTCGAGACAGTGGCTTGTATAAATTCCTTTAATGCTGTTGTCTTCAAAGGGAAAAGCCACTCCTTTAGAAAAATCAAAATTGATTCTTCCTTGGCTCTTATTACTAGTTACATTAATATCAAATGTAAAGAATTTCTCATGTAAAAAAACTGGACCACCGCCAATATTTACATATTCTCTATTAACTTTTTTAAATTTATTAACGTACTTTTCAAAAGCTCGGCTTATTTTAAAAAGAACATATTCTGGATGTTTTATTCTGTTTACTTGCCGATTTATTACTTTATTCAAAACACAAATATTATTTACTAGGCGCTTATTTAAATGCACCATTACTCTAGCAGATTCCAAATATGATAATGCACCTAACTCTTTATTTCTTAAATTAGTCATAAATTTCTTTGACGGGTTTAATGCATAGCTTCTATGGAAACTCACATCTTGTTTTCTACCGTAATTAAAAATGGCTACTCGACGAACTTTTTTAGAAGTAAAATTCTCCGTCGCCTTATGCAAAGCTGAACTATTCATCAATGATATAGTGCCACGATCGCCTGTAATTAGTTCAGTATCGAGATCAACCATATCTTCTATGAGTTCCTCATATATCCAATTGTCTTGAGTTAAATTATCTACATTATCGGGCATTCCAAGTGACTCTGATACAAGAGAATTTAATTTAAAATGGGATGATTTTTTATGAGTCCCTTTAATTACCCTCATTGGCGCCAATGAATTGTTCACATCATCTAAAAGCACCATAACATTTACCAAAAATTGACCTTTAGAAATACATCCTAGCGTTTCTTTTTTATTTGTAAAATTCGCTGTATCCGTGTGATATTTTCCATCATCCCCTGTATTTCCAGGGTAGCTTGCTGATATTGACCCATTATGTAAAACAATATCATCCGTCCCAAGTACAGCTGAAACTTTATCTAATATATAAGGATGCTCAACAAGCGACACAAGTGGCTTTGGAAAGTCATGAGCCTGAATAGTAATCCTCTTTCCATATAAAGGGTTTGAATGCTTTATCTCCATAGGCAGACTACCTTCGTCTAATCGTTGCGATATAGCCATACCGGATAAGGAGTAGTTAGCCTTAGGTACTATCTTGGATTCGTAATCTGGAGTTATATCCAATATTATCTGCGATAGTGACTCTAAATATTCACAAAAATGACCTTTGGGATTTATTTTTACAACACCATTATCTATAAAATTTTTAATATCTTCATCTACCATTTTTATCCCCTTTTTAATTTTAATAGATGATACATAGGAACAATATTTTATTCCTCTCGTATTCTAATAATCTATTTCACTAATTTTTATCAATCCTCATGTTGAAATATTAAATTTAAAAAATCTAGATCTTTAATAGTATCAATATCAATACTTCTAGATTCTGGCATAAGATACTCTTTGGTTGTTGCTGTCAAAAAAGAATGGCTCTCTAAATAAATTTTAGTATTTATTATATAAATAGCTCCATTTGGCGTATAAACTGATGGAAGATCTTGACGCCTCATAAACGGGTATTTATTATTAGAAATACCCTGTAAGAATCCATCTTCATCCTTTATAAATGTTTTGAGCGCCTTATTGTCAAACTCACACACACTTATAATTGCTGTAGCATCAGAATAAAACATAATATCAAACGCATTATCTATATCTGTAGAAGTCCTTAGTGGAGAGGTTGGCTGCAGTAAAACGGTAATATCAAAGACCTCGCCCATTGATTCTAAATAATCAATAGCATGGCTTGCTACTGACTCTGACGTTGCCGCATCCCTTGCTAAATCATCAGGACGCCTAACAGTATCAGCACCATAACTTTTTGAGATCTCCAAGATTTCTTCATCCTCGGAACTTACTATAGTTTTTGTTATATATTTTGAGTTTAGAGCTGCCTCTATGGTCCATGCAATTAATGGCTTGCCGGCCAAATCACGAATATTCTTTCGAGGCAACCCTTTAGATCCGCCACGAGCAGGAATAATTGCTAATATCTTAATCATCTACCCCTGTTTTTGCAACCGTATGTCTTAACTTCCATTCTCCACCTGCTTTTTTCCAAATATGAGGGCTCCTATGCTTGTCGATAGTGCTCCAAAATTCATCTTCAGTTGTATCAATATATTCCAAAAATTCCTTAAAATAAATATCAGGGAATTCAGTGTCATACTTATCAACCAAATAGGCGGCCTCATCTCTTGTAATCTTATCATTCCGAACTTCTTGTGCGGCATCATAGGTACACCTACCTATCCCAAATTTAATCAAAGTTGTCAAATAATGAAATGGGTCAATTTTGTCATCGATACTACTATATTTTGAATATGTCCCCTCAGTCCTTACAGGGTTAGCTTGAAACCCTGTATTATCAACAGAATAGTAGTAGCATTCCTGTGGATCCCATTTTAGGTAGTATCCAAGATAATGAACTTCAACGCCTGTGGCAATAAGATCTTGTTTTTCTGGGGCAATGTATGGTGCGAAGTCATCTTTTGTATATTTACCTGCACCAATATATTCTTGCATACTTACACCGCCGAATTTCATGCTTAGAGCATCTTCTGATGAAAAAAAATCCATATTCATTATTGGATTAGTATTTTCTTCAATTGAATTTCCATATTCAGCCTGATTTTCACCATACATAACTAGCTTAACTCCGAATTTTTTTGCCATTGCTGGACCAATAATTCTCTGACCTACAATAAATGGCTGAAAAGGATGGAGTAAATTATGAAAAGCATTCTTAGTCATCTCTTTATGAAGGATGCCGTTAGGAGTATAAAGGATATTGTCAAGTCCACCAGTATGCATCCATTCTTGCATGTTTTCCCAACCAATACTGGTATAAAGATGTGGCGCCCAAGTTACCGTAAGGGGGTTCATACCATATTTGTATTTTAGAACATGTGCCGTAAACGCACTATCCTTACCACCACTTCCTGGGACGATCACATCGTAAGAGCCATCGTCACTTCTGAATTTAGCCAACAACTCTCTTAATTTACCATCCCTGTCATTCCAATCAATTCCTGTTTCTTTTTCTGCGTGATATACACACGCAGAACAAACACCTTCTTCATTAAAGTTAATAACTTTTTTTTTCTCTCCTATTTCACTCTTAAATTCAATCGTTGAGCTAGGTCGTTGGTTTGAAATTACGCATTTTTTGCAAAACTTAACCTCATTAGGCAGACCATAATACGCTTCTAACTTATCACTCATTTTCACACATCCTTATAAAATTCTTAACTATTTTCAATCCATTTTTGCCACTCTTTTCTGGATGAAACTGACAACCATAAATGTTGCCCAACTTAACTGATGAACAAAAATTATAGCTAGAATATTCTGTTGTTGATAAAATATAAGTATTATCGGGCTCTGCGACATAACTATGAACAAAATACATATCACTAGCCTCTTTGACACCTTCTAACACTGTGCCAGACCATTGAATATCTTTACTATTTAGCTCATTCCAACTCACATGAGGTAGTTTTTCGTTTTGACTATCCTTGGTTGGTAACTTGACTACCCTCCCTGGAATCAAACCAAGCCCTTTGGTTTTTCCAAATTCATCGCCCTCTTCAAAAAGCATTTGCATACCAAGACAAATCCCCATAAATGGCCTGTTAGATTCAGTATATTCTTTAATAACCTCTATCAAACCATACTTGTTAAGACTATCCATACCATGAGAAAAAGCACCAACTCCAGGTAAAATAACCCCATTCGATTCTAAAATTTCATTCTTATCATTAGTTAAACAGACATTTGCCCCTTGATTTTCAAATGCACTCAATATGCTTCTTACATTTCCAATATCAAAATCAATAATGGCTATTTTCACAAACGAACCTTTATTTGATTTCTTACCAAGGTGTCTTTAATTTTTTGAATAGATTCTAATTTGTAATGCAAAACTGAAGCGATTGCAATAGCATCTACATTTGCACGTTTAATCAACTGCACCGCATCATCACTCTTCCCCATCCCTCCACTTGCAATAATGGGAATTGAAACAATGCTAGCCACACTTTGATACAACTCGACATCAAAACCTTTTTTGGTGCCTTCCTTATCAATTGAGGTGAGCAGTATTTCCCCAGCACCTAACTCTTCAACGTATTTAGCCCACTCAATAACATCTTTACCAGTAGGCTCCCTACCATTGTCTGTATATACCTCCCATTTACCCCCTCCAATTGCTTTAGCCTCAATAGAAGAAACAATACATTGCGATCCAAAAATTTTTTTGGATTGACTGATAAAATCAGGGTCTTGAACAGCCTTGGTATTGATTGCAACTTTATCTGCACCACTTTTTAGTGTGTTTTTAATATCATCAATGGTTCTAATCCCTCCTCCAACTGTAATTGGGATAAAAACATTTACACAGGCTTTACGTATTAATTCACTCAAACTATTTCTATCATAATATGCTGCCACAGCATCCATAAAAATTATTTCATCAATTTCATTGTTGTAATAATCCAATGCCATTTCATTAGGATTGCCCACCTTTCTTAACCCTTCTAAGTGAATCCCCTTTATTACAAATTCATTTTTAACATCCACTCTTGCAATAACTCTTATCTTATTCATAGTCTATATCCCCTTGTGTCAGGATAGTCATCGCCTAAATTAATTTCATAACAAAACAGGGAGCGGAAAGATAAAAATAAATGAAATACCAACATTATTCAACCAATTTTAAAGAAGCAAAACTAAAAAAAGTTTAGTCCGTCAATTTTCTCGACAAGAAGGTTGAATCGCCCTGTATTTTCTAGACCACCCCAAGCTTCATGAAATATCTTTTTTCATATTCAATTGGTGACAGCATATCATTACTGCCATGTTTTCGAACTGTATAGTTAGCAAAAAAAATTAAAACAACAGCTTTTTCAGTGTCAAAAATCATACCCTCCGCTCAATGGTCAGACGAAGAAAATCTTGCCATTGTATTAGAACAACTACTTTATCTAAAGTTGAGTTGAGGTGAGTGATTATTGTCGAAGCAAAGACTAATATCCAGAGTAAATCAAAGCATGGAAACAGGTGATCAGGCAGCCGAGTTATTAGAACGCAGTATTTGGGCAAAAAATAGAACCTGATTTTGCACTCAGATAATGGAGTTCCCATGAAGAGCCTGACCATGTAAGAAAACAGGCGCGCCATGCGCTCGCCTCAATAAAGATTTTGGGACTCCATGTCACAAAAACTGATTCACCTCGCGGCGAATCAATAGGCTACAGACGCCCTGCGTACGCCTCGATAATGCCCAATAACCGCATAGTCAAGGCTCCCACAAATGGCTTGACGGCTAAGTCGGGGTCAAATTTGTTACACCAAATCATAGACGTTGTAATCCCCCCTAAAAGTCACTGGATTTATAAGTAAAAAACTCTCGTATACTAAAAAGAAGGAGTTTTCTATGAAAAAGATACGACACGCCGACAGCCAAATACTCAGCATCTTAAAGCAAAACGAGATGGGTAAATCCGTTCCTGACCTTTGTCGTGAACACGGAATGAGTAGTGCTTGTTTTTATCAATGGCGATCAAAATATG
>Ga0105349_10000288_pt1 | contig 19097 bp, 14 predicted proteins | sample EN1Hudseemescosm_FD_83661 | JGI IMG/M metagenome (GOLD analysis project Ga0105349, IMG submission 83661) | Methane-oxidizing microbial communities from mesocosms in the Hudson Canyon - EN1B Hudson Canyon | ecosystem: Environmental > Aquatic > Marine > Cold seeps | place: Hudson Canyon...
GCCTAAAATTGATCAAAGACTCGCAGTCATTGAGCGTTTATTGCTCGACCTGCAAAAGGACCCAAACTCATAATGTCCCGCTTTCGCTATACCCGTACACTAACAGCACTACTTTCTTTAAGCAGCTTAATCGCTGCTCATACAGTAACAGCCGCAGAAACACCTTACTGGTACGATGTCGAGGTTGCACTAATTGGCTACCAAGACAGCCAAAAAATTGATCATGAAACTTGGCCAGAAGTTATCGTTAACGATGCGCCAATAACAAATACTCCAATAACAGAAGCTCCGATAACAGAAGAGGAATCACCACAAGAAGAACGTCCTTGGGCGTGGATCGATTGGTGGAATGATAAAAATGCTGACAGCAACCCTCAAAATAGCGGACCTTATAATGTACAAAACATTAAGGTCACTGAAACCAGTGAATTGGCAAAGCCTTTCAGCGATCAAGGACTCGCATTTGAAAATAAAATGGCTAGATTAAACAGAGCAAAAGGCATGAGCATCGTGTGGAGTCAAAAATGGCGTCAACCGATTCAAGCTAAAAAACAGGCTACCAACAGCGACAATCTTATTGAAATTAATTTCAAGGCGCCGCTCAATTTAACGGATACAATTAATAAGGGAAAGGCACTGGACGAGGTTGAGATATCAGGGCATATCTACCTTTATCGTAGCCGCTACCTGCATTTAGTATCTGAACTGCAAGTACAACACTGGCGTACGCTATCGAACAACAACAGCTTAGGGAAAGATTTCGCATCTCCCCACAGTGGGCAGACGCTAGGGCAAAACATCATCCCTTCTTCTAGCAGCTCACCATTAACCGCCATTGATACAATCCCACTACGCGCAGCTCACGTAAACCAAAGCCGCCGTATGCGCAGTAACGAATTGCATTATATCGACCATCCAATGCTGGGTATCCTAGTACGAGTCACCCCAGTGAATTACGAAGCAGAGCTACCCAAACCAATCAAGTCGACTGAAGAAGCGAAAGCTCTATAATCACTTACCCTAGCTGCAAGCGCGCGATTTCATCTTGATTTCGTAGCGCGCAATAGCGGTTAGGGAATAACTGAATATCATTAGGGGTAAGCAGAATTACCTTGTCATCAAACAGCCCCACCACTCCAGACTGCGCCCCCTTCATAAAGTGCCCCTGCTCTACCACCAAATAGTCTTCAATAGATAAACTTGCCGAATGCAATAAACCATTCGCTAATGGATCCTCAATGGCTGCGATATCTTTATAAAGACTCAGACCATTCTCTGCTAAAATCAAAACTTGACCATTAATCAAATCCAGCGCTTCCACCGCCTCGCCATTTTTTAGGGTGATTTTTTGTGAGGACTTAACAATGTCAGAATTATTTTCAATGATCATATTGATTCCATAAAAACGTATGGGTTGTTTTTTATAGCAAATACAAAAAAACCAGCAAAGCCAAAATGACTGCTGGTTTTTTGGGAAATGACTATGTGTTATTTCTTAGCAGCTTTTTCCGCCGCTTCTTGATTTGCTAGATACTCATCATAAGTACCTTGGAAATCAATAATTTCTTTATCTTTAATTTCGATAACTCGAGTTGCCAATGAAGAAACAAATTCTCTATCGTGACTTACAAAAATCAACGTACCATCGAATGCTTTCAACGCTTCGTTCAAAGCCTCAATCGCTTCCATATCCATGTGGTTAGTCGGCTCATCCATGACCAGTACGTTAAGATCCATCATCATTAACTTACCGAACAACAAGCGGTTCTTTTCACCACCCGAACAGACTTTCGCTTTCTTAACGATGTCATCCGCGCCGAACAATAAACGTCCTAATAAACCACGAACCATAAGGTCATCCCATTTAGGCGTACGCCATTGAGACATCCACTCAAATATATCTAGGTCGCAATCAAAATCTTCTATGCTGTCCTGTGGGCAATAACCAACAGTCGCATTTTCAGACCATTTGATCGTTCCGCCATTGGCTTTTAGATCGTCTACTAGACAACGTAAAAAGGTCGTTTTACCTGCGCCGTTTTCGCCGATAACCGCTAGCTTAGCGCCACCTTCTAAAATAACATTACCCTTGCTAAACAAAGTCTCGCCATCAAAGCCATGTTCCAGATCTTCTAATACCAACGCTTGACGATGCAGCTTCTGATCTTGCTTAAAGCTAATCGATGGAATCACACGGCTTGAAGACTTAACTTCGTCTAAAGAAATCTTATCCATCTTCTTAGCACGAGAACTGGCCAACTTAGCTTTAGAAGCATTCGCTGAGAAACGGTTTACGAAAGCTTGTAGCTCTACGATTTCAGCGGCTTTCTTTTCATTACCCGCAAGCAGTTGCTCGCGAATAAGACCAGAAGCTTCTAAGTAGTATTCGTAGTTACCTGGGTAAATACGCAACTCACCATAATCGATGTCAGCCATGTGCGTACATACAGAGTTTAGGAAGTGACGATCGTGAGAAATAATAACCATTGTGCACTTGCGCTGATTCAGTACATCAGACAACCAGTTAATTGTATAAATATCGAGGTTGTTGGTTGGTTCATCTAATAACAAAATATCAGGATTAGAGAACAAAGCCTGCGCCAATAAAACACGCACTTTATGACCTGGTGGCACCTGAGCCATTAAACCAAAATGAAACTCTTCCGCGATACCCGCTTCAAGCAAGATATCTCCAGCACGACTTTCCGCGCTGTAGCCGTCCATTTCAGCGAATTCAACTTCAAGGTTGGCAACCGTCATGCCATCTTCTTCTGACATGTGCGGTAAGGCGTACATGCGCTCACGTTCTTGCTTAACTTCCCACAGCGCTTTGTCACCCATAATCACAGCATCAATAACGCTGTATTCTTCAAAGGCAAACTGGTCCTGACTCAAGGTACCTAGCTTATCACCTGGAGTAAGAGAGACGTTGCCAGAAGTAGGGGCAAGCTCGCCGCTTAGAATTTTCATCAGCGTTGATTTACCGCAACCATTGGCGCCGATCAAACCATAGCGATGGCCATTGCCGAACTTAGCCGAGATGTTTTCGAACAAAGGCTCAGCGCCGAATTGCATTGTAATATTAGCGGTAGATAGCAAAGGAATTTTCCTAGAAGAAACTGCGGATATAAAGGGCACGAAAGAAAGAGACATGCGCACATAAGATTTGCGCGCATAATAAAGAGTTAGCGAGTTAATGTCGAGGCTAACTGGCTAAAAAACAAACAAAGTGAGTAAACTAATGCTTATAAACCGTCTTACCTGCCTTAATCGTCTGCATTACCTTAATATCCAGAAAATTACCCTTCTCAACTCCCAATGGATTTTGATCAAATATCAAGCCATTCACCCCTACGCAGTCTTTTGTAGAGTGGTAAAGTCAAACTAGGCATACACTCCCTGCCCGTGACCTAACATATAATCTTGGGTATCATAGTCTAGCTGACCTAATAAGGTATCCAGCACTTCAATCAGAATGCTGTATTATCACAACGCCTCTGGCTATGTTAACTGTAACAATGGACGTTCAATGAAAACAAATCTATTCACTGTAGTCGCTCTGATTATGCTGCTTAATTCTTCACCAGCATTTTCAAAAATACTATTCGATATAGATTTTTCAAGCCCCCTTCATACTGATGGTCAGCCTATCACTATCGACGATTCCATCAATACACCATCAAACCAAAACTTTGGTTCAACTGAAATGATTGTCGAATATGATGGACTTGATGGTAACTGGTCTATTTTCAATCAAAATGACTGCTGGCCTTATGACCAAATCAGTTTGGAATTACCCGATGGATTAACAGAAGTGTATTTTGAGGCTGATGTTTATACCCAAAACCTTGTTGCAAGTGAAAATAGTTTTAATATACATACTGATAGCAAAGGCTATGGAGCCAGAAGCCTTGATTTTCACGGTGCTGCTGGTCTATATGTTTTCAATTTTGGAACCACTGATCTTACAAACTTCAACGATGGCCAACTTTACCACCTAAAAATACACGCGGATGCTACATATGACATATTTACAGTCGAGGTAAATGGATCAGAGCTTTACTCAAGCACGTTAGGAAGTAATGACATAACCTCTTTCCGACTGACTATAGGCCCTTGGACTGGTATAGGCACTGAATGCAGCAGAGCAATCGCTGCCGTTTCAAATATACTAATTTATGAAACAGCTGAGGATCTTCTTTCAGAGCCAGAACTAGAGCCTGAAATAGAATTAGAGAATGAAATAACAAATACGAAAGGTGGGAGTTTGTCCATTACACTGCTTTTTCTTCTCGCCTTTATGGGAATGATTAGACTTAAAAATCCATAATTTTAATATCATGAATGACGGCAAACACTCGTACCAAGCGAACACATTTACAACTAAGCAAAGATAATTTCCGCCAAAATTAAGAAAAGAGAAACATGAAATACATAATTACTTTAATCCTAATAACAATCGCAAACCTAACTCACGCCCTCTCTTACACCCAAGAGTTCACAGAGACAGAGCTGCAAGAAAAAATTGAAGCGATGATGCCGTTAGAAAAGAAAAAACTCTTTGTCACCCTAATCGTAACATCTCCCAAGCTAGACCTGCTCGAAGACAACAATGAGCTAAGCATCAAAGCAGATATCGCCGTACATGCTCCAGGGGGAATTAAAGGCACTGGCACAACGACGATTACAGGATCAATAACCTACAATCCAACCCAAGGCTCTTTTCACTTATTGAACCCTATAGTCGCTAACCTTCATATCGATGGCATCAGCGAGCAGTACCAACCTAAAATCAAACAAATGGCACAAACCGCAATATCAAATACCATGGCTAACTACCCGCTATATCGATTGAAAGATAACGACCTTAAGCAGAAACTTGCGAAATCAGTATTAGAGTCCGTTGTAATAAGTGATAGCAAATTATTGGTTAATCTGAATTTTTTATAATGTTTCTACAGAGAACTTCAGCTCATTCACACTAGCACTATTAATAAAAATGTAGCAAAATCAGCGCGTTATCAATAAGTGCCATCTCTAACATTTACTCAAAAGGAACTTGAAAATGAAACACCTTACCTATCCCAAAGAACGTACTCTGGGAGCCTTAACATTAGCGCTAGGGCTTATCGCTTGGCTAGCACTAATCATAGGGTCTTTTGGAACCGCTCTGATTGTTTTAGCAGTTGGTTTCGTACTCCATTTATTCGTCCAGTCTTCATTGATTGCTCACATCAAGGGTAATGGCGTTGAGCTATCTGAAACACAGTTTCCAGACCTTTATTCGCAGTTCGTTCGCTGCTGCGACCAGTTAGAAATAAAGTCACGACCACAAGCTTATATTTTAAATGGAAATGGTGGCCTAAATGCTTTCGCTACAAAATTTCTCGGCACTCAATACGTCGTTCTTATGACGGATGTTGTCGATGCAATGAATGAGCATGATGATGGTGTTAGTTTTTATATTGGTCATGAGCTTGGGCATTTGCGCAAGAAGCATTTAACGGGAGGCTTATTTCGCTGGCCAGTTCTATGGCTACCATTACTTGGAGCAGCCTATTCACGCGCAAGAGAAACAACATGTGACCGCTATGGATTAGCCTGCTGTAACACTCCTGAAGGAGCAGCCCGTGCTCTTGCCGCTCTTGCGGCTGGTGTTGAACGTTGGAAGGATCTGGATGTTGCTTCCTATATAAAACAAGCAAATCACTCATCTGGTTTTTGGATGTCATTTCATGAATTAACGGCAGGTTACCCCTGGTTAACAAAACGCGCTGCACGTGTAATGGACACCGAAGCGGCAATGCCAAAACGCAACTTCTTTGCTTATTTACTAGCGGCTCTTGTTCCTTTCGCAGGACGCTTGGGATCAGGCTTTGGGATTTTAATAATGATTTACATCATCGGTGTATTGGCCGCTGTTGCAGTCCCAGCCTATCAACAATACATAACGAAAGCCGAATTAGCAGCGAACATTACCTACTCTCAAGAGACCCGTGATTTACTGGGAACCTATTATGAGATCAATCAAGAAATTCCTGTATCTTTAAGTATTTTAAATATCTCTGAAGAGCTAATGAATGGAGCTTCGATGACTCTCGACACGGATAATATGACACTCTTTGTCGCGTCAGAAAAAGGCGAGCTAATCTTTACACCCGCAGTAGATGAAGACGGTAAAATCATCTGGGACTGTATCAATGGAGAGGGAATCACTCAGGAACAGTTGCCCCCTACTTGCACCCAAGTGGAAATGGAATAGAGGGCCGAGCATAAAAACGCTGCCAAGCCTGCTAGTTGATTAGCCTAATCCTTCTGATTAGGCTAAAATCCGCGCCATTATTAGATCTACCCTTGATGAGCCAAAAATAAGAGAACTACAACTTCGAGATATCATGATCATTTACAACTTAGCTATTGCAGCACCGAGTCAGTTATCGCAATAGCTGACTCCCCCTAAGAAAACAGCTTAATCCCAAACTAAATTTGAGCCAGCCCGCCATCTACCTGCAAATCAGCACCCGTAATAAACGAAGCATCAGCTGACGCTAAAAATAAAGCCGACTTCGCAATTTCTCCAGCATCGCCAATACGTCCAAGTGGAGTATTGACTGAAACCTGCGTCAGCATTTCATCTAAGTTACTTTCACCAAAACCAAATTTCTCTAAAATAGGCGTCCTGGTAACACCAGGAGACAAAGCATTCACCCGAATACCTTTACTACCAAGCTCTTGCGCAAAAGAACGAGCTAACGAGCGCACAGCCGCCTTAGTTGCCCCATAAACCGACCAAATACCCGCACCACACTGTGCCTGAATAGACGAAATCAAAATAATAGACGACCCTTTATCAAGATACTTAAGAGACTTCTGAACTGTAAAAAACACCCCCTTAAAATTAACATCCACGCTTTTACTAAAACTGTCTTCAGTCACATCAGCAATACCCTCAGGCAACGCAACTCCAGCATTCGCAATAACGGTATCAATGCCTCCCCACAACTCATAACAACGCAAATAGAACATTTCCAAGTCCTCACTTACACTCACATCACCAGGATAAATAAAAACATCCTCTGGAGCCCTCTTCTGAAAACTCTCCATTCGCTCCACAGACCGAGCAAAAATAGCAACTTTATAACCCTTCGCTAAAAAGAGCTCTGAAATAGCCAAACCAATACCAGAGTTACCACCCGTAATAGCCACAACACGATTTTTCATAAAAATCTCTAAACATTAGCAAGTTGAAAGTCTCAACATACTAGCCTTTAAGTTTTAACCTAAGTACCCTATAGTGCTATATATCCACTATAGTAGAACCGCTATGAACTTTGATTACATCGGATTATTCATACGCAGCTTCAGACAAGCAAACAACGAAAGCCTGCAATCGCTAGCCGATCGCTCAGGTGTCAGCCGCTCAATGATCTCTCAAATAGAAGGCGGGCAGAAAAGCCCCACCATTATGACCCTCGCTAAATTAGCTGGTGCAATGAATATTAGTCTAGAAGATTTTGTTAAAGCCCCTACCGATTTAAACACCCTTAAAGTATTGGTACCTTCGCCAGGCAACATCATTAGTAAAAAAGGAAGTGTATTTGCTTGTCATCAACTAACATCAAAATCGAGTTCTTCACCTGCCGACTTTTATCGATTCTATTTCACCGACTATGGGAAAACTTCATTCTCGGCAAACCCTACACAAGGCACCGTAAAATACATATGGGTTGAACAAGGAGAAATTACCGTTTTCCTTCCATCAGAAAAAATTCAAGTAAAAGCTGGGCAAGCAATAAAATTTAAGGCTTCAACACCCCATCGATTCGAAAACCGAAAAGGTCTGCTAGCCAAAGGAACCTTCTTTGTTTCCTACGATACGTAAACTCTGCCTTCTGCTCACGCCTTTGCCTAAGAGTCACCCAGATAAAAAGCCCCAGAATCCAAGTCTAATAGCCTAAACCTCTTGTTTAGGCTAAAATCCGCGCCATTATTAGATCTACCCGATTTCAACTTTGATGAGCCAACTATGTCAGATAACTCCCCTTCGACTGATTCACAGAATCCTAGCGAACTAATCGCCTCCAGCCAGCACGATACCAACGGTAAAATTGGTTTCGTTTCGCTCGGTTGCCCGAAAAACTCTGTAGATTCTGAGCGTATCCTTACGCAATTGAAGATGGACGGTTACGACATCACCAATACCTACGAAGATGCTGACGTAGTGGTGGTTAATACCTGTGGCTTCATCGATGCGGCTAAGCAAGAGTCTTTAGATGCTATTGGCGAAGCAATGACCTCTAACGGTAAAGTAATCGTTACTGGTTGCATGGGTAAAGGTGCTGACGCCGAGCTGATTAAGAAAGAAAATCCAGGCATTCTAGCCATTTCTGGCGCCCATGCTTACGAAGAAGTAATGACCGCTGTACACGAGTGGGTACCACCGAACCCAGACTTCGACCCGTTCACCGATTTGATTCCAGCTCAGGGCGTTAAGCTAACGCCTCGTCACTACTCTTATCTGAAAATATCTGAAGGCTGCAACCACAAGTGTACCTTCTGCATCATCCCAGATATGCGCGGCAAGCACGTTAGTCGCCCTATCGGTGATGTATTAGAAGAAGCTAAGCGCTTAGTGGATGCAGGCACGAAAGAGTTGTTGGTTATTTCACAAGATACCAGTGCTTACGGCGTTGATATGAAGTTCCGCACCGGTTTCTGGAACGGCGCACCGGTTAAAACAAACCTGCTTTCTCTTTGCAAAGAGCTTGGCAAGATGGGTGTTTGGGTACGTTTACACTACGTATATCCTTACCCGCACGTTGACGACATCATCCCAATGATGGCCGATAATCACATACTGCCGTATTTAGACATTCCGTTTCAGCATGCAAGCCCTGCGGTATTGAAGCTAATGAAGCGCCCTGCTCACGCCGAAAATACCTTAGCCCGCATTAAGAAATGGCGCGAAATTGCTCCTAACATCGTATTACGCTCGACTTTTGTTGTTGGCTTTCCAGGCGAAACTGAAGAAGATTTCCAAATTCTTTTAGACTGGTTAGACGAAGCTGAACTAGATCGTGTAGGTTGCTTTAAGTACAGCCCAGTAGAAGGTGCGAGAGCCAACGCACTGCCAGATCATATCCCTGAAGAAATCCAGCAAGATCGCTGGGAACGCTTCATGGCTAAAGCCCAAGAAATCAGTACTCGCAAGCTAGCACGCCGTGTTGGTCAGACCATGACGGTATTGATTGATGATGTTGATGAAGAAGGCGCTGTAGGCCGTACCATTGCTGATGCGCCAAACATTGATGGCATGGTGTATTTGAACGATTACTTCGATTGCGCCGCCGGTGACTTTGTTGAAGTTGAAATCACTCACTCCGACGAATACGATCTTTGGGCTGAAGTTAAAGCGTCTTAATCTGCTTATTTTAAATCGCTAAAATCCTGCACAATTCCCTCCTCTTGCTAAGCTTCTAATATTACTTAGAAGCATTAGCAAGAGGTGGTCAATGAAGAAAACTCTAGTCATAATCGGCACCCTAGCATCCCTTAGTTTTGCTTTTGGCAGCTGGTATCTCTACCATTGGGTTCGAGGTGAATTAGGCTTAGATAATGGCTATGTTGCGGTTGTCGGCATCCCTCCTGGCAATAAATTAATAAACCATCCTTCTTATGCAGGACCGCACCCTAAAGATCTTCAACGCCCCATCGAGACCTTTGATTTTCCCATAGAATACGGCGCCACAGGGCCGGTCGAGCCTCTCTTTGCTGGCAAGAACCAATACCCTTTTGTCTGTGAAACCGAACGTTCACGCCTTGGCCAACCTCTGGTTGATAATACCCGCGGCTGGGGAGTACCCGTCTATGCCGAAACAAAGAAAGGCAAGCGCTCAGAACTGATCATTGGCTATAGCAAAGATTGCTCCCTACCGACCCGAGTTTTCTATTCTTACAATACTGAAAAACGAAACCGCGTATTCCAGCAAGTACCCGATAGCACTGAAGCGCTGCCTAAAAAGGCCGATCTTATTATCCGTATCGAGACTGGCACAATTAATCGCTACATGTACGCCATGCTCATGCCTTCTAGCCGTAATGATGAATTATTAAAACCAGATTTATCAAAATGGAACGGTAAGCTGATTTATTATTTCCGTGGCGGTATCGGCATTGGGTTTCAGCAAGGCGTTTTGCGTATGCATCGCATGTCAAAATCTATGAGTAAATATTTAGAACAAGGTTATGCCATTGTATTTTCTACCGCCACAGAAACCGCTAATGGTTATAATATTTGGCTGCAAGAAGATACCGCGCTCAGATTAAAGAAGAATTTCAGTTTGCGTTATGCAGAGCCCAAATTCACCATCGGTTATGGCGGCTCAGGCGGCGCTATTCAGCAATATCTGATGGGGCAAAATAATCCGGGAGCGGTGATTGATGGCGGCATTGCGGTGGTTGCTTACCCCGATATGTTAAGCCAAATTAACTACACCCTTGATTGCGAACTCAGCGAATATTATTTTGAGCACCTAAGTAAAGATAGAGAATTTTGGGCCCCAGTAGAGCAACGCACCATGATTCAAGGGCTCGCCAACAACCCCAAAGAAAGCAGGCAACTGCAATGGCTAGACAATATTGCACAATTGCTGCGGTTTGAATGGCCTAGAAATCACCAAGGAGCGAACGAGTGCAACTCTCGCTGGCGCGGATCTTTGCAATACGTTCACAATCCGGTATTCAACCCTCACTATACTCGCTACCACAAGAACATTCGTGGCCGCGTTTACTGGACTCACTGGCAAGATAACCGTGAATTCTTTGGCACCGATAGTCATGGCCGTGCGCCCATTCCCTGGTCAAATGAAGGCGTGCAATACGGTTTAAAAGCCTTGCAGGACAAGAAAATTTCTCCGCAACAATTTTTAGACCTGAATGCCAAAATTGGTGGCTGGCTACCCCAAGAAGAAATGGTGCAAGAGCACTATTGGTATGCCAGTGACGACCCCTCTTTAAGTCGCTACAGCACTTATAGTCAGCACAACATGACTCATAAAGGCGAGCGACTTGATGTAGCAGCAAGATCAAACGGTTCTCTCAGCGCAGCGCGGGGAGCCTACCTTTCAGGCAATATATATTTAGGAGAACTACACCGCCCAATCATCGATGTGCGCCCTTATGCAGATCAAGTATTAGATATTCATCACTCTTGGTCTGCGCTTTCTAGTCGCAAACGTATTCAACAACGTATGGGCACCCACAATTTACAAATCATTTGGCAATCACAACTGCCTTTAAAGCCTTATGCTGATGCGCTCGCCATGATGGATGAGTGGTTAACCCGAGCAGATGCCAATGGTGGTGATTATCACAGTGCCAAACCTGACAATGCAATGGATCTCTGCCAGAGTAATGATGGAGAAATATTACATAAAGGCGCAACGGTTTGGGATGGCAGCTGGAATAATAAACCTGATGGCGAATGCACTAAAATCATGCCCTTCTATCAAGGTAGCCGAAATGTTGCCGGTGAAGATATCTCCAGCGACATTTTCTTTTGCCAGAGAATTTCAGTTCGTAAAGCCATAGAAAAAGGATTTTATGGCGACTTTGACATGGACCCTTATCAAGATGAATTAGAGAAAATCTTCAGTAAAGGCGTTTGTGATTACTCTCAGCCCGATAGAGCTAGACCTCTGAATTTATAAGCAGAACCACCTTGCCAATGGTCTTACCCGATCTTAGACAATCAATGGCCTCATGAGCTTGTTCAAAATCAAACTCATGCCCTACGTAAGGTGGTGTAATTTCCACCGCCATCATAGTGTTTAAAAGCTCTTTCATTAATTCAACCTGATCCCAAAGCCAAATTAAATTAAACGCCATCACCGAACGATTTTCACTGATCATATCCATTACATCGTATTTAGGACGGCGTAAATATTTCCACGCGGCCTTTAAATAATTAGGACGGTTTTTACCCGGAGTAAATTCAGCCGCTCCAAAGACGACCAAGCGCCCCATGGGGTTTAATGCATTAAAAGAAGCAGTTTGCACTTCACCACCAATCGCATCTAATACCAGATCAAAGGTTCTTTTTTCACGCTTTAACTGTGCGCCAAAAGAAGGTTCGCGCAGCCAAGCTTCAAAACCTAAATTTGCCAAAAACTGTACTTTATGCTCACTGCTAACGGTACCAATAGAGTTGCCACCCAGAGCCTTAATCAGTTTCATGGCTTGCAAGCCAACACCACCTGCCGCACTTTGCACCAAGACATCGTGACCTGGCTTTATGCCACCTAAATCATTTAACGCATACCAAGCCGTTAAGGTTTGCGTTAAATAAGCCGCACCTTGAGAGAAACTCCAATCATTGGGCAGCGCAACGAGATAGTCTTCTTTGCTTTGAATGATACTGGCATAGCCGCCAAAACGGCTTACCGCCATAATGCGATCGCCGACTTTAAAACGACTGCAGTTTTTTCCAACTCGATTCACCACACCAGAATATTCAAGGCCAGGAATGAAGCGGCCCTCTGGGGTCGCAGAATACAATCCAGTGATGGCAAAAATGTCGGCAAAATTAAGCCCCACGGCTTTAACCGTTGTCTCGACTTCGTCATCAGCCAACTCAGGTAATTCTTCTTCGATTAGCGTTAAGCGCTGAATGGCACCTGCCTTAGCCGTAGACCATACTTTTCTCTGAGCCATAATTAATAGCTATCCCCAGGATAGATAGATTCGGCGTAAAGCTGCAATTCTTGCAAAACAAACATCTTATCTTGGTCATTCTGATGCTCCTGCGCCGCTTCCTGTAACGCACGCGAAAACTGCTCGAAATTCAAACCTGGGCCATTGCCCATCAAACTGTCATGACAATGCTGCGCCCAACGCTCATGATCTTCGTCCGCCATAAATTCAGGGTAATTGCGCGCGCGAAAGCGAAAATACATTTCGTCACCCCGCGGATCTTGAAAATTCGCCTTATGCCCCGCCAGTTTTTCTTTCGCAGTACCATGGATTTGTGCCATCGCTTTTTTATCGGCTCCGCTCCAAAAACCACCGCTATAAAGCATGCAATCAACATCGGTTTTTGCCACAAAATCGCGCTGATTATAAACCCCATGAAGATTCTGCAAGATCGACTGATCTTCTGCTAAAAGTTGTTTTAACTGGGCAAGATGAGATCGTAATACTTCACCAGAAATATTCCAGCGCGCAGCGCGCTCTGGGGTTAACGTTTTCGCTGGCGCTAATACTGGGCTCTTATTGATATGGACTTCTTTTAAGCCTAAGCGCGCAATACCTTCGGGCAAATCCGCTTGCTTAGAGAATAAGCGCTGCTGCATTTGTTCAATACTTAAACCCGCCAAAGTACTCGGATCCGTCGATAAATCAAAAGCGATAAAAGAATTTTTATTCGTTGGATGCCAGCAAATAGGCACAATAATCGCCATACAGCCACGATCAACACCGTACATGCCGGAAATATGAACCAGTGGTTTATGATTATCAACATCGACCAAAGGCGCTAGCGCTTGCTTAGTACGACTACCATAAAGATAACGGTATAACTTAGGCTGCTTTTCTAATAATAACTTTGCTACCGCAATTGTTGCCCGCACATCGACTACCGCATCGTGAGCTTTACCCAAATCAATGCCGTTGGCGGCGGTCAAATCTTCTAAACGAAAGCTGACCTTGCCTTCCGAGTTTTCTGGCCAATTAATGCCTCCGGGGCACAAGGCATAAGCACAGCGCATGACATCAAGAATGTCCCAACGTGAATTACCATTCTTCCATTCACGCTCATAAGAATCATAAAAATTTCGATAAAGGGTATAGCGAGTGATTTCATCATCAAAACGAATGCTGTTATAGCCTGCGGTGCAGGTGCCAGGAACAGAAAATATTTGATTAATATCATCAATAAATTCATTTTCAGGCATGCCGTCTTGCAAACATTGCTGCGGAGTAATACCAGTGATCATGCAGGCTTGAGGATGCGGAAGATAATCAGCACTGGGCCGGCAAAATAACTGTACGGGTTCTGCTATTTCGTTAAGATCTTCGTCGGTGCGAATGCACGCAAATTGAGCGGGCCGATCAAAAGAAGGATCGGCACCAAAGGTTTCGTAATCGTACCAAATGATAGACTGGCTCATTGTACCTGCTTACTATAACTGATTATTATAAAAGTTCAGGTTACTATTCTATCAGAGCCAGACCATCCGTGTTAATCACAGAGTGAACGATTAAAGCTCAGCAGCTATCGGTGAGTCGATTGTTTTTCCTAGAGTGAAGAAACCATGAGCATCACGAGAAGTTTGCACCGGTAACTCTTCCATTGGCATATGCCCCACACCTTCATAAACGATAGTCTGTGAGTTTGGTAAATCCTCATCAAATTCAGCTAAGATATCCAAAGGCACCCACTCATCTTGATCCCCCCACATTAGCAGCGTTGGCGTATTAATCTCTTTTACTCGATCCCCTAAGTGTGGATTACTGCTTTGCTCTTTCATAGTACGAAAAACATTCACTAACGCTTCACGGTTGCCTTCGCGCATAGTCAGATCAAAATAACGCTGAGTTAGCTCGTCTTCAATTTTGTCTTCATCACCATAAGCCGCATCAATATTCATATTCACGATGAACTTAGGCATCATCATACTGGTCATGCCACCGATCACTGGCATAGCAGCAAAACTCATAATAAACGGCATATCTTGTGGGAAGCCAGCCGAGTCAATCAATACCATTTTCTTTACGCGATCAGGACGGTGCAACGCATAATTCCAAGCAATATAACCACCCAAAGAGTTACCCGCTAAATAGATTTCATCAATACTCAATTTATTAAGAAATTTTTCTAACTTATCAACCATATAAGCGGCTTCATAACGTTCAACTGTTGGATCAGCCCCTGTTAAACCGTGGCCTGGAAGGTCAATACGAATAATTCGATAATGAGGTGCTAAGCGTTCAACCCAGCCATCCCAAGTATGTAAAGAAGATGCGACACCATGAAGCAATACCAATGTTGGACCGGTACCTTCATCTTGATAATGGAAAACCAAATCGTCTACCGCTAAAAACTTAGAGGTATCATCGGTATATTTTTCAGTCAATTCCGCTAGCGGTTGAGCAGAAATGCCCATAGAGGAACAGCCATGTAAAATCAGTAACGCAGGAAAAACTAACAGCTTTAGCCATTTCATTTCGATATATCCTTTTATAATTATTTAGTTTTAGGATTCTGAACGAGAGAATATTGAAATTTTAACACAGCAATTGCTCTAACCCAATTTTATGATGGCTAAATTAGTTGTAGAATACCCATTAGTTACAATTGAGCACTTTGAACCCTTCTTTTAAAGAACACTTTTGAACAATAGTTTCAGGAAGATTTACATGGCGTTATTAGAAAAGTTTTTAAAACCCTCTTTGTTTAAACCAAAGTGGCAGCACAAAGACCCAGCAGTGCGTAAACAAGCAGTCGGCACTCTGACGGATGAGAAGATTTTAGTTCAAATTGCCAATCAAGATACCGATATCGGTGTTCGTCTATTAGCATTGAGTAAAGTTCAATCAGCGCAAAACCTAGCCGCATTTCTAGTGTGCGAACAAAATGACATGCGTCAGCAAGCCCAGCAACAGCACCTTGCTACGCTGCTACCGAACCAAAATATCGATGACCTGGCTAATATAAGCAGCGATAACGATTTAGTAAGCATCGCCACCTATACTCAAGACGATGCATTACGTCTAGCCGCCATTAATAAACTGAACGATGAAAGCATTCGTTTAGACATTGCCTGCAATAACCCAGTAGCCAAGGTTCGCCTAGCAGCGGCCCAAGGCATTCAAAAAACTGAAGCATTAAATACCCTAATGCAAATTGCCCAAGGTAAAGACAAAGCTCTGTACCGCTTTTGCAAAGAACAGCTCGGTGCCAGCAAGGCGATTGAAGATGCAGCCAAGCAATTACAAGAAAACATCACTACTGCCATTGCGACTGCAACACAGCTAGCAAAAAGCAGCTATTCCCCAGAATATAACGGTCGTCTACAACTGGTTAAGCAAAACTGGGCTGCCCTCAGTGAGCAAGACCTGCAGCAGCAACAAGCTTTTAATACGGCATTAGTAAAATGTGAAGACACCTTAAGCGCTCATATCGCAGAAGAAAAAGCCGCTCAAGATAAAATTGCAGCAACCGCTAAGGCAAAAGAAGATTTCATTACTCTATTGGCTCAACTTGATAGCCTAGAGTTTAATGACGACATAGCCGAGCAATTAAAGAACTTAGAACAAAGCTGGAAAAGTGCTCAACAAGCGGCCAAGCCAGAAGCCGAGCAAAATAAAAAGTTCGAAAGTACCTTGCAAGCATGGGTAGTACTAGCGACTAGCCGCAGTCAACTTAATGAACAGCAAGAATCTCTGCAAGAGCTTATTAAGCAGGCCCAGCAACTAGAAAAAGCCAGCCTAAGTAAAAGCCAGAATTTACAAAAAGACATTACCAAGGCACTGAAACAATTACCTTGGAAACCTGCAGCCTTAAATATCAGCATTGCGACCCCTGCTCTGTTAGTTGAACTTGATCAAGCGTTGCAGCTTGTTATTAAGCACAACCAAAACCTAGCCGCCCATGAAGCTGATAGCAGCAAGTTGGTCGCTAAACTAATAGTTGAACTAGAAGACCATATCAATGAGGGTCACTTAAAAGATGCAAACAAGAGCCACCAGCACACAGTGCAAGCGCTGAAGAAAATCAGTCATCAAGAAGCGAAAAAGTTTCAGCGTCAATTCCAAAGCTTAACCGCTCAACTAACTGAGATTCGTGATTGGCAGGGCTATGCAGCCACACCAAAGAAAGAAGCTCTTTGCGTTAGCATGGAAGCTTTAGTTGAAAGCTCTACTGATGCCGCAGTTGATCCGTCAGTTCTCGCCGATAAAATTAACGCCTTGCAAGAAGAATGGAAAACCATCGGCCCTATTGCTCGCCAAGATGATAAAATCCTATGGAATCGTTTCCGCGCAGCTGCCGATAAAGCTTATCTACCTTGCAAAGCATTTTATGCCGACATGGCCGTTCAACGTCAACAGAACTTAGCCAACCGCCAACAGCTTGTTGCTCAATTAACTGAGTACGAAGCAAGTATGGATTGGGAAACAGCTGACTGGGGAATCGTACAAAAGACCCTCGACGCAGCCCGCGAAGCTTTCCGCAGTTTCTCTCCTGTTGACCGACATGAACATAAAAATAGCCAAGCAAGCTTGCAAGAAATTTCGGATAAAATTTACGCTCATATTAAGGCAGAGTATCAGAGTAATATTGAAGCGAAAGAAGCCTTAATTAGCCAAGCGACCGCCCTACAAGAAGTTGCTGAGTTAAGCCAAGCCATTGAGCAGAGCAAACAATTGCAAGCTCACTGGAAAACCATTGGCATGACGCCGAACAAGGCAGACCAAAAGCTGTGGCAAGAATTCCGTATCGCCTGCGATGCGGTATTCTCTCGTCGTGATGAAGAGCGCCAACAGAATAAAGCACAAGTCGAAGCCAATATTGATATAGCAGAAGCGATCATCGCTAAAGCAGAAGCAGCCGCTAAAGAAACAGACTCAGCAAGCAAAGAAATTCTGCAACAATCTCAAGTTGAGTTTGCTGAGTTAAGCCTACCAAAAGCGGTCTATGGTAAATTGCGTAAACGCTTAAGCGATGCTCAACAGCAGCAAGAAGATACGGCTATACAAACAAAACTGCTTAAAAAGCAGCTAGTTTGGACGGTTCTTGCGGATAAATTAATGGCTATAAGTTCGAAGGCCAGTGATTTAAGCCAAGCAGAGACGCTCTATCAAGCCGACAATAACGATATCAAACTGCCGCAAGGCATTGAGAAATCATTAGTTGAAAATAAATGGGCTGATGAAAATAATGAGTTGAGCAATGCTGAAGATTTGCGTAATGCCTGTATCGGTTTAGAAATTGCGGCTGAATTAGAATCACCAGCAGAAGACCAGCAAGCTCGTATGGCTGTTCAAGTTCAACGTCTTGCCCAAGGCCTAGGTCAAGCTGGAAGTCTACAGCAACAAGTAACTAGCTCTGTTAACCAATGGTTAAGCTTAAACGCTGACCAAGTTTGGCAGCAACGTTATAACCAAGCCCTACTTGCGGCGGCTAAAGCCCTTTAAGCAGGCAATTTAAGTAAGAGCCTTAAATAAAAGGCGCTAAAATAAAAATGCACCTAGTGAAAACATTAGGTGCATTCTTTTAGAAACAGTTTTAAAAACGATAGGACAAAGAAGAGAATACTTGCTGTCGCTCTCCCATCCCCCCTTCTAATAACAGCTCAACTTCTTCAGTGATATTCCAACGCCCACCTACTAAATAATTAATCGGCGATGCCGTTTCCTGCTCAACCTCAACCACGAAAGGTAAACCCGGCACTTGAATATCCAGCATCTGGCGAATATTTTGCTGCATTGCCCCAACCCATAAGGAACCGGACCAGCCACCTAAGCGGCCATTCCAACCAATACGGGTTGAAAGTACCTTAGCAACCGCATCCTCACTCGCAACATCCAGGTCAGTCTCGGTATAGTTATAATCCAACATACCAAAAAAATCTTTATAGCCACCGGCAACTGTTACACCACCACCTAACGTCAAACCGGAATAATCTAATACAATCGGGGTTGAAGTTGTAGGTATTGGCGTAGGCTGTTGCCATTTTGGCGGTATCAATGAAGGCCTCACGCCATCACAAATATTAGTGATATCACATAAGGGCGGTATTTCAAATGCTGCAGTAACTAGGTCACCGCGAGCTTGGCCAATACTCTGACCTAAAATCCCATAGAAATTTAGAAAGGGAAGCACCCAGGTATCAAAGCGCAACGTCACATTCTCATCGACAACCTTAAGATTTTCCATAGTAAGAAAATCACCAAATTGAATAGCTGGAGAACCATCAATACTAAAGGCAATGCTATGCACATCGAACGGCTGGGTTTGATACATATAACCCAATGAGATACCAAAGGGGTGCGGTAAGACATAACCTTCCGCCCGGGCTTCGGCGCCTAAAATAGGCAAA